>Ga0080064_1001536_pt1 | contig 45840 bp, 50 predicted proteins | sample Subgrocontami54m_FD_69260 | JGI IMG/M metagenome (GOLD analysis project Ga0080064, IMG submission 69260) | Subsurface groundwater microbial communities from S. Glens Falls, New York, USA - GMW46 contaminated, 5.4 m (SPADES assembly) (version 2) ...
GATCGACCGCCTTTCGCCGTCACTATCGATATCGCCAGTCTTATTCGCAGCCTGCCCGCCGAGCCGCAGCGTACCGAGAAAAACCAGCAGCAACAGGGATAACACCAATCCGGGCACCACGTTGACGATCACAACCTCGCGCCACGCCAATATCGAAAGCAGCGATCCAATCACGATAGGCGCAACCGCATCCCCGACATTGCCTCCCATGCCATGCAACGACAGAACCAATCCCTTGCGCTCCGGAAAGCGCTTCGCCAACGTGGGAATCGCCGTGGGATGCCACAAGCTGTTGCCGAAACCGACCATGGCAATGCACACCAGCAGCATGACGTAGCTGTGCGTGAATCCCATGAGCAGGTAAGGGAACCCGACCCAGAACAGTGACAGCGCCATGAGCAGGCCCTTGCGCCCTACGGTATCGACGAGGATGCCTCCCGGCACGTTCGCGACGGCGCCGGCAATGTACTGGCAGGTCATGACGAGACCGATCTGGCTAAAGGTGAGATTCAGCTCCTTACCGATGATGGGCAGCAGCAGATAGAAGGTCGCGGGATACCAGTGCGTCAGGCAATGGCCTGTCGTGATCAGCCATACCTCGCGAAACGATTTGCCGACCCCGATTTCCGGTGACGCAGCGACCGCGGTCATAATGGCTCCCGCTACTGGTGCAGTACTAAAAATGGTGGAGCGTCGCCTTGACGCTCCACCGCGTAAATCGAACGGCAGCGCTTACTTGCAGGCGATGGTCGACGGTTCGTTATCACCGCCGGATTTGTAGTTGATTTCGCAGTCCAGGCCTGCCTTGAGGTCGCCGCGCTGGGCGTCCTTTCCGGCGATCGTGATTTTGGTGCGGCCGCCGCTCGGCTTGGACTCGACCTTCTGTTTATCTGGACCGGCGAAGACGATCACGCGCCCCTTGTCTTTGACCTCCAGCAGCGGTCCCTCGGCCTTTAGCGTTGGTTGCTTGATTTCCAGAGTCTTGGCCAACAGCGCAATGGTCGCGGGCGGCTGGTCGAGCGCCTCCTTGATCTCGGCCAGCACCTCGTCGCCGACGCCCGGATCGAGCGGCCGGCCGAGCTTGGCGGCGCGGGCCTGCAGATCCTTGTCCGCCATCGCCTGCCGGTAGGCGTTACGCAGCGCCTCCAGCCGGTCTTTCGGGATGTCAGGCGGACCGGCGGTGAGCCGCGAAACCTCGCCCTGCGACCGGATCAAGGCGATCAGCGTCCTCGCGTTGGGATCGGTCACCAGGCTCGAAAGCTGCGGCACGTCCGTTTCCTTGCCACCGATCTGGGCAATGTATCTGCCATAGCCGTTCTTGACGAATTCCTCGAAGGAAGACCGCGAGCCGATGATGCCGACGATTTCTTCGCGGCGCATCGCCATCAAGTCCTCGGTGCCGCTGTAACCCGGAATGATCTTGATCGACAGCTTCAGCGCATCAGCCAGGATTTTGGTTTCGACGTAGGAAGCGCTGCCAATGCCGGAGGTGCCGAAGTTCACCGTCTGTTTGCTTTCCTGCAGGTCTTTGAAACTTTTAATCGGCGATTTCGCGCTGATGATGAAAGAGCGCGGCTCGGACGCGGCTTTGCCGATCCACGACATCTTGGTCAAATCAAACTTCACGCCTTCCCGGCCGATCAGCTGGTTGTAAATCAGGCCAGTGTTAAACGTGCCGAGGGTCAGACCGTCCGGCTTCGAGGCATAGATGGCGTTGGCACCGATCAAATGCCCGGCGCCCGGCATGTTTTTCACCACGAAGGTGGAACCGGGCAGGTGCTTTTGCATGAAGTCGGCGACCAGACGGCCATAGAGATCGTAACCGCCGCCCGCCGACGTGGCGACGATGTACGTTACGGTCTTGCCCTTGTAGAAGTCAGCCGGGTTTGAGGCGGCGAAAACCGGCGCTACGATTGTCAAACTCAGGCCGGCTGCCGCCAGCCACCGGCCGAAAACTGCCCTGTCTTGTGTGTTTTTCATGGTATCAACTCCTCCTTATAATTGTCGGGGCATCGAAGCGCGTTGCCCCAAATCGTATGAATTCATCCTGCCCCGCCACGCGCATGCCAGGTCAAACCGTCACTACGGATTTCATGAAAAATGCATCGTATCCTCCTTGTGGTCTGTTGTGATTAGTGCCCACATTGCGTCTGCCGCGGCTCCCCGTGTCGGACGAGCCGCGGGGTTATTTCGGATCATGATCATGATCATGATTGTGATCATGGTCATGGTCAGTGCCGTGATCGTGTTGGTGCGGACCGTGGTGATGGTCGCCATGATGATGATGGTGGTGATGGTGCCCATGGCCGTGGGCGGCGCGCGGGTCCTGGCTGAAGACCAGCGATTTGACCGTGACCGGCACCGTGTTCGACGGATAGCGGATTCGTCCGAGATCGATGTAATCGAAGTCCCACAGCGTCACGCCGTCAATCACCAATAATTCGCTTTTGATGCTCATTTCATCGCGCAGTATCGCGCCCAGTGTCTGCGCAATGTCGCCATCGAGCACGATGAAAAGCGGTTTGCCGCCGGCCACAGATTTCGCCATCCCCAGGGCAATGCCCCTGGCAAAGGCGGCGATCCGTTCATAGGAGGGCGCGCCGTGCCAGCGGAATGCCAACGCAACTTCCTGCTCGCCCTCGGCGATATCAAACGCCGTGAAGTGACGGTCGATAGCCGCGGCGATCTCCATGGGGTCGACCTCGGATTCGAATTCGCAGGCCGGCTGCAGGACCTGCAGGTTGCGCCGCGGCAGCAAGACCGCGGGACTCGAAATGAAAGTCGTATTGCCGCTCAGCTGCACGCTGTACTCCGATGCGCCCAACGCTGTTGCGCGGATGCACTCGACCGCCGGCAACCGGGGCCAGGGCAGCGCACCGGCTTCGATCTTTTTCCGCAGCGCGGTTCCGCACAGTTTTCCCATGTCGCCAAAGTCACGTTGCTCGCGGTCGTAGACATATTCCGCGACACCGCCGGAGAACATCACGCCTTCGACCGAACCCAGGCGCGGCAGGCGTTCGGTGAGATAGAGCGACGCCAGCGCCTCCGGCAGGGCATCGCCGCGAATGGCCATGATGAGGCTATCGGCCATCCACTCCGCCACCCTCGCCATTTGCTCCCGCGTAACGACATCGCCCTGCTTCCATTCGTATCCCGCCTGCCGGGCATGGAATTGCCCCGCGGGATCCAGGCGCACGATACGATAATCCCGGTCGGTGACCAGGAGCCGCCCGCCAATATGCACCGCGGCCGTATGCAATACCTTGCCGCGTTCGACGATGGCAAGTTTGGTCGTGCCCCCGCCGATGTCGATGTTGAGAAGCCGCGCCGCGCGGTCATGCGAAACTTTTGCCGCTCCCGATCCGTAGGCCGCCAGCATCGATTCCATGTGGTGGCCGGCAGTGGCGCAAACGAACTCGCCGCCCTGTTCTGCAATTACCCCCGCAATGCCCGCGGCGTTTTCGCGGCGCAGCGCTTCGCCGGTGAGGATGACCACGCCCGCATCGATGTCGTCGGGATGGAGTCGTGCTTCGCTGTAGGCGTTGTCTATGATCTTGCCGAGCGCCAGTTCATCGATGCGTGTCTCGCTCTGGTAGGGCGTAAGCGCCACCGGAGACTGATAAATCGTCGCGCGCGACTCGACGTAATAGCGGCTCGAAAGGCTCTCGCCGCGCCGCCTCAGCGCCAGCCGGGAAAACACGATCTGTGTCCCCGACGAGCCGATGTCGATGCCCACGCTGGTGAGCGACACGTTGTCCTGCATCCAGATCGCGTTGTTCTCGATCGACTCCTCGGGACCATGGTCGTCGTGATCGTGATCCGACGCGTCGTCGTCGTGGGTATGGTCAAAATCGGCCCCATACTGGTGATCGGCCAGGGTATGGCCGCGTTTGGATTTCGGGTCAGCGGAATCCGGCATGCGGCGGCCTCTCGCTATTTCCCGGGGACGAAAAAATCATGCCTGCCTGCGCACCTGCGGCGTCTGCGCAGGCTGATAACCGAGCCGCAGGGAAACCGCGTCCGCCGCGTCCACCAGATTGCGAACGTAGGAGAGCAACACCTTCTTGGTCATGCGGTGCGCCGGGCCGGCAATGCCGATCGCGGCGATCACACGCCCGGAATAATTGCGCACCGCTGCTGCAATGCTGCGTAAGCCGGTTTCGATTTCCTCGTCCTCGAGCGCGTAGCCCCGGGTGCGGACCGCCTCCAGTTCCAGGCGAAACGCGTGCGGGTTGGTGATCGTGCCGTCGGTGCGGCGAGGCAACCCGTGCGCGATCGCCGCTTCGATGATCTCCTGCGGCTCAAATGCGATCAGCACCTTGCCTACCGCCGTGCAATGCAGGGGCGCGCGGGTCCCGATCTTGTAGCCCATGCGTATGGCGCGCTGGCTTTCGATGATATTGATGTAGAGGACGGCTTGACGGTCAAGCACGGCCAGATGCAGGGTCTCGCCGGTATCCGCCGCCAGCGCCTTCAGGAAAGGCTTGGCTTCGGCGGTGATATCCATCTGGCGCCGGACCAGCGAGCCCAGTTCGAACAGCGCCAGTCCAAGCCGGTACTTTCCGTCGTGCGCGTTCTGCTCGAGCATCCCCTCTTCGACCAGGGTCGCGGCAAGGCGATGCGCCGTGCTCTTCGCGAGTCCCAGGTGTTTTGCCAGATCGCTGATGCCGATCTCGGAATTTTCATCGGAGAAAATCTTGATCAGGCGCATCGCATTCGCCACCGACGACAGCCGAGTCCTCGTCCTGACGGGCGCCCGCTCGTGCCGCGCGCGTGTTTCGCCCGGCGCCATCACTGGGCAACTCCGGGTCGGCCCGACATCCGGATCGCGACTGCGAAGCTCGCCAGCAGCAGCGCGACCACGCCCAGCCCCAGCAGCATTCCTGCACTTTCTGCGGCCGCAGCAACTTCCGGTAAAAGATAGCGTGCCACGCCGAGAGCCGCAATCGAAACGCTGAGTAAGCCGATGGTCAGGCACATCACGCGTGATGCAATCAGCGCGCGCCCGGCGGCCTGCCGCAGCAGGCCCGCCACCCATACGCCGTTGAGCCCGTCGGCGAGCATCATCCCCGCCGTAAATACCAGCCCCAAAACGACGGCAAAGACCCAGCCCCCCAGGTGTATCGCGGTCAGTGAAAACAATGTCGCCTGGCTCCAGGATTCGAACGACAGGGCGAACGCGGCGCCGATCGACGCGATCACGACGGGATGGCTGGTTTGGGTAAGCCTTCCCAGCCACCTCCCCTTCAATCCCGCAGGCCGGACCACCTGATTTCCCGGGGTCCGGAACACCGCTGCAAGATTCGCGGCGCCGAGCGCCAGCAGGAACAGAATCGAAATCCACGCCCCGAGGTGCTGCAACCACGCCGGCGCGGACCAGTCGGTCATTATCACGGCCGAAAAGCCGGCCACCATCGACACCACGCAGCCATGACCGAGAGAAAAAAGGCAACCCGACCAGCGCGCCAGGCTCGGCCGGTTCTGCGCATTAAAGCGCGTCAGCCCGTCGATGGTCGCGAGATGATCGGGATCCATCCCGTGTTTGACCCCCAGCATGAACACGATCAACACGAGCCCCGGCCAGTCCTGAAATACCATTTCGGTCACGCCCGGCATCGCAGTTCATCCCTGAAAGGTGAGGGGTATTGTAGGATTAACCTGCGCCACGTTGCAATTGAAAGGAACTGTGTTTCATATAGAAGAACACCCGGAGTAGCCCGGGCCGGAATATCCCGGGCTTGGTCGCCGCCAGTCATTGTTGTTGCATTCGTGCAACAATCGGACGGCGCGGGCTGAGCAAAAATTCACTGTTTTATTGCGCCAAATTGGGGCGTCTGACATTATCGCGTTAGCCCCGTTCGCTGAGAGGGAGGATCTGGTTGGGGCTGGCTTGAATCAAGAATTTAGACGAGCTGCGTAACAGATAGTGTGGCGCGATACACCGACGATAATAAACTTCAAAGGGGCATGTTCATGAACAAGAAATTAATCGCAGTGGCGCTGGCAGGTGCATTTGGCGCACCGGGAGCGGCGCTGGCGCAGGCGAGTAACGTGCAGATCTATGGCAGGCTCGCCGTGGACTATGGTGTTCACGTCAATCAACTCTCGTCCGCCGCCGGCGTAGGTCGTCCCAATGCGGACATTATTGACTCCACATCCTCGAGGCTCGGTTTCAAGGGAGAGGAGAAGCTGGGCGGCGGCTTGGCCGCCTGGTTCCAGTGCGAGTCAACGCTTTCAGGACAAGATGGTGATGCCGATGGCCTTTGTGGTCGTAACAGTGCGCTCGGCTTTAAGGGCGGCTTCGGCAATGTGTATGTTGGTGGCTGGGACTCCCCGATGAAGAGGGCGTTCGCGGCGACCCGTATGAGCAACAACAGCGGCTTTCTGGGCACGCGGCAGATGATGCTGAGGGGCCCCAGGGTTGCGGCCGTCAATCGCTTTGATTTCGCGAGACGCAATAAAAACTCCGTAAACTATGAGACGCCGCGGTTCGGCGGCTTTGTGGTCAGAGGCCAATACACCGCCGAGCAGGGTTCGCCAACGGGTGCGCGCAATCTCGGTTTGGGCGCCGAATACAAACAAGGGCCCGTTGTGCTGGCTGCGGCGTGGGCAAAGCATGAAGACGCTGCAGTGGCAGGCCGGGATGACACGGGTTGGATCGTCGGCGCAACCTACGAAATAGGCAAGTTCGCGGGCGGCATAACCCACTCCAACCTCAAGAAGCAGCCGACTGCCACCACCAGCGTTGACCGCAAGAGTTGGAACTTCGCTCTCGAATACGATATGTCCGGACCGGGTTTGGTCTTCCTGGTGCACACGCGGTCGGGCTCCTTTAATGGCAGCGCTGCCGCCGGGGCGGGGCCGAATACCGGCGCAAACAAGTGGATGCTGGGCTACCAGCACCACCTGTCCAAGCGCAATCAGGTCGGCGTGGCTTATGTGCGCCTGAACAATGACGCCAACGGTAAATATAATTTTAGTGAGGCCCAACCGGTTGATGTTCTGGGCGGCAGCGCGAATGCACTGGTGCTGAGCATGTACCACAGGTTCTAAAATTTCAGTCATGCAGTAAAAAAGGGGCGCTGCGGCGCCCCTTTTTTTCGTACCTGTGTCGAATCCCGATGCATCAATCGTCGCAAGTCCGACGGGCTGTTAGTCGGCGCGCGCGCCGGAGGCGCGCACCACCGGCGCCCAGCGCCCGACCTCGGCGGCAACGAACTCCGTGAACGCTCCTGCATCGAGCGTTCCGGCCTCGATGCCATCGGGACGCAGCCGCTCGCGCACATCGGGCGATTGCAGTATGCGCCGCACTTCGGCGTTCAGCCGGTTCGTAATCTCGGCCGGCATCCCGGCCGGCCCGGAAAGCGAGAACCAGATGGTGGCCACGAGTTCCGGATAGCCAAGCTCGCGAAACGTGGGTACCTTGGAATATTCGGGCAATCGCGCCGCCGAACTGATCGCAAGCGCGCGCACCCTGCCCGCGCGGATCTGCGTGCCGGCAGTCGTGAGTGTGGTCGAAATCGCATGGATATGCCCGGCGACCAGATCGGCCACTGCGCCGCTCGCGCCTTTGTACGGCACGTGCGCAATGTCGATGCCCACGCTCCGCCTGAGGATTTCGGCGATCAGATGGCCCTGAGTGCCGTTGCCGGGAGAGCCGTAGTTCAATTCGCCGGGCCTCGTCCTGGCGAGTGCGACGAACGCCTTCAGGTCTTTCGCCGGTATCGACGGATGAACCGCAAACACCGAGGGCGGCCCGCCAAACAACGCGATGTGGGTGAAGTCCCGGATCGGATCGTACGGGACTTTTGGCGACAGCGCCGGCGCTACCGCGTGCGAAGCCACACCCGAGACGACCAGCGTGTAGCCGTCCGGCGCGCTTTTGGCAACCAGTTCCGAGCCGATCACACCACCGGCGCCTGCGCGATTTTCGACCACGAATGACTGGCCGAAGGCATCGTTCAACTTCAGGGCAACGATGCGGCCGAGCGTGTCGGCCGTACCGCCGGGGGCAAACGGTACCACAATTCGTACCGGCTTCGCTGGCCAGGTCTGCGCCAACGCCGAGGAGCAGAGTAACGCCGCCATTGCGCAGATTGCGGAAAATTTCGCTTTCATTGCCATAAAAGACGCCTTGATCAATGGACACGTTTCCATTTCGCTCGCACACCGGCGGCAACGGTCCGGACATGCCAGACGCGCGTTGCCGCAGCCCCTGACAGTCCACGATCTCTATTCTGGCATATACGACGGCAATGAAATAACATGTTCGTCAGGTGGAAGATCAGCGGGCGGCTACTGGCCCGATTACTCGAATAGGAGACACGATAATGTCCGGGAAAGCGTACCTTGCTTCGGACGTCCATTCGCCCTACCTTTACCCCGGCTACAAGAGTACCTTGCTGCGCGCGCCGAAACAACCGCTGGTGCGGGTCGCGTTAAACCCGCTCGACGTGGCGGGGCCGGTGTTTCCGCAAAGCTTCGTGCAGGATGCCGAGGCGGACCTTACAACCTCGGGCAAGAGTGCGCCGCTGGGCGAGAAAATGGTGGTGGTCGGACGCGTGACGGACGAGGACGGCAAGCCGGTGCGGCGGTCGCTGATCGAACTGTGGCAATGCAACGCCGCGGGACGCTACGTCCATAGAGCCGATACTCATGATGCACCGCTCGATCCCAACTTCCTCGGCAAGGGACAGGTATTGACCGACGACGCGGGCCGTTACCGCTTCGTTACAATCAAGCCGGGCGCGTATCCCTGGAAGAACCATTCGTTTGCGTGGCGCCCGGCGCATATCCACTTTTCGCTGTTCGGCAACGCCTATGCGCAGCGCGTCATCACGCAGATGTTCTTCCCCGGCGACCCCCTGCTCGCGCTCGATCCGATCTTCAACAGCGTGCCGGACGAGGCCGCTCGCATGCGCATGGTCGCGGACCTCGTGCTCGAGCAGGGTATCGAAGAGGTCGCGCTCGGTTATCGCTTCGATATCGTGCTGCGCGGCGTGAGCGCGACGCCGATGGGGGTCTGAGCATGGTTCGGCAGCGGCAGACGCCTGCGCAGACGATAGGCCCGTTTTTTCACGATGAGTTGCGCTGGAACGATGGTTCCAGGGTGCTTTTCTCCCTATCGGGCGAACGTATCACGCTCACCGGCCGGGTATTCGACGGAAATGGAACGCCGGTCGCCGATGCGCTGCTGGAAACCTGGCAGGCGGATCCGGCGGGCAGAGTGCCGGCGACTGGCGATGCGGCCCGCCCCTGCGGCTACGGGCGTGTCGTGACCGGGGACGACGGCCGCTACGACATCGAAACCGTGATGCCCGGCCGCTACACCGGCGCCGCGGGCGAAATGTATGCGCCACAGTTAAACGTCACGCTGTTCGCCCGCGGCCTGCTCAAAGCGGTACGCACCCGCGTCTTTCTCGCCGGGATGGACGCGATCATGGATGACCCTCTGGTGCGGGCGATCGGCAATCCGGAACGTGTGAAATCCATCGTCGCGGTCCGCGATCCGCAGGATTCGAATATTTATCACTGGGACGTGCGTCTGCAGGGTGAAGGTGAGACCGTCTTTATCGAATTCTGAGGCGCGCCACCGGATTCCACACATAGCGTCATAGGCGGCTGCATATAACAAAAAAGCCGGCGCAAGGCCGGCTTTTGAAATGCAACGTTTTCTTCTTATGCCGCTTTTGCAGGTGCTTCCTGTTTCTTCTTGTCCTCAACGGTTTCAGGGCGATCCATCAGTTCCACCATCGCCATGGGCGCGTTGTCCCCCTTCCGAAAACCGGTCTTCAGAATGCGCAGATAGCCGCCGTTGCGCTTGGCATAGCGCGGCCCGAGTTCGCCAAACAGCTTGATCACCATTTCGCGATCGCGCAGGCGGTCGAAAGCGAGCCGGCGGTTGGCGAGCGATGGCGACTTGCCGAGCGTAAGGATAGGCTCGGTGACGCGCCTGAGTTCCTTCGCTTTGGGCAGGGTGGTCTTGATCACCTCGTGCCGCAGCAGCGACACCGTCATATTGCGCAGCATCGCCAGGCGATGGCTGCTGGTGCGGTTGAGTTTTCTTAAGCCGAGACGGTGGCGCATGACGGGTTCCCCGATTAGAGCTTTTCAAGACCGAGCGGCGGCCAGTTCTCGAGCCGCATGCCGAGCGTCAGGCCCCGCGAAGCGAGCACTTCCTTGATCTCGTTGAGCGACTTGCGTCCGAGGTTGGGCGTCTTCAGCAATTCGGTCTCGGTGCGCTGGATCAAGTCGCCGATGTAGTAAATATTTTCGGCTTTCAGACAGTTGGCGGAGCGCACCGTGAGTTCAAGATCGTCGACCGGCCGCAACAATAACGGATCGATCTGCTGGGCCTTGGGCTGCTCGATCTGCGCCGGCGTGCCCTTGAGATCCGCGAATACCACCAACTGGTCGACCAGGATGCGCGCGGCATAGCGGATCGCCTCTTCCGGCTCGATCGCGCCGTTGGTTTCGATATCGACGATAAGCTTGTCCAGATCGGTACGCTGTTCGACGCGCGCCGAATCGACCAGATAGCTGACGCGGCGCACCGGGCTGTACGAGGCGTCGAGCATTATGCTGCCGACCGCGCGGGTAACCGCGGTCTCCAGTTGTTCGCCGCGGCTGGTGCGCACCGCCGCCGGAACGTAGCCACGGCCATGCTCGACCTTGATCTGCATGTCGAGTTTGCCGCCCGCGGTCAAATGTGCGATCACGTGGTCCGGATTGACGATTTCGACATCGTGCATCGGCTCAATATCGCCGGCGGTCACTACGCCCTCGCCCTGCTTCTTGAGCATCAGCGTCGCTTCTTCGCGATTGTGCAGCTTCAACACGATGCCCTTGAGGTTGAGCAGGATGTCAACGACGTCTTCCTGCACGCCGTCGATCGTCGAATACTCGTGAAGAACACCGCTCATCTTTACTTCGGTTGCGGCATGGCCTGGCATTGACGACAGCAGAATGCGGCGCAGCGCATTTCCGAGCGTATGGCCGTAGCCGCGCTCGAACGGTTCCATCGTCACTTTGGCGTGGAACGGCGAGATGTTCTGCACGTCAATAATGCGAGGCTTAAGGAATGTGCTGCTTTGCATGGCTTAATCCTCTGGCAATTACTTCGAGTAGAGCTCGACCACCAGCGATTCGTTGATGGTGGCCGGCAGGTCAGTGCGTTGCGGAAGACTCTTGAATGTGCCTTTGAGCGCGGCGGTGTCGACTTCCAGCCACTCCGGATAACCGCGGCCGGAGGCGGCCTCAAGTGCGGCCTTGATGCGCAAGTGCTCTTTGGCTTTGGCGACGACTTCAACCACGTCACCCGGGCGCAGCAGGTAGGACGGAATGTTGACGCGTTTGCCGTTTACCAGAATCGCGTTGTGGCGCACGATCTGGCGCGCCTCCGAACGCGATGCGCCAAAGCCCATTCTGTGCGCGATGTTATCGAGCCGGGATTCCAGCATCTGCAGCAGGGTTTCACCGGTAATTCCTTTCTTCTGCTCCGCGCGGTGATAGATATTGCGAAACTGGCGCTCAAGCAGGCCGTAAATGCGGCGCAGCTTTTGCTTTTCGCGCAGCTGCACGCCGTAACCAGAGAGCCGCGTGTTTTTCTGGCCATGCTGTCCGGGCGGATAGTTGCGCCGCTCAATCGCGCATTTGTCGGTAAAACACTTCTCGCCCTTGAGGAACAGCTTCTCGCCCTCGCGACGGCACTGACGGCATTTTGCGTCAAGATTTCTTGCCACGTCGGTTTTCTCCCTAAATGCGGCGCCGCTTGGGCGCGCGGCATCCGTTATGCGGCACCGGCGTCACGTCGGCGATGCTGGTGATTTTGAAACCGACCGCATTAAGCGCGCGCATCGCAGATTCGCGACCCGGTCCCGGACCCTTGATGTGAACCTCGAGATTCTTCACGCCACATTCCTGCGCCTGTTTGCCCGCGCGCTCAGCTGCAATCTGCGCCGCAAACGGCGTGGATTTGCGCGAGCCTTTGAAACCGGCAGATCCGGTAGTCGCCCATGACAGCGCGTTTCCCTGGCGATCGGTGATTGTGATGATGGTGTTGTTGAAGGAAGCGTGGATGTGCGCGATTCCTTCCGCGACATTCTTCTTTACCTTCTTGCGAACCCGAGTGTTTGCTTTTGCCATTGAGTATGCTTTCCGTTCTAAACTGCTTAACCGGCCGTGACTGCCTTGATGATCTTGACCGCCGCCTTGCGCGGTCCCTTGCGGGTGCGCGCGTTGGTGCGAGTACGCTGCCCGCGTACCGGCAGGCCGCGGCGGTGACGCAGACCGCGCCAGGTGCCAAGATCCATCAGGCGCTTGATGTTCATCGAAACTTCGCGCCGCAAGTCGCCCTCGATCGCAAACTTGCCGACGTGTTCGCGCAACCTGTCCATTTCCGAATCGGTCAAGTCGCTGATCTTGGATGAGCCCTTGATTCCGACCGCTGCGCAAATCAGGCGCGCGCGGCTACGACCTATGCCGTACACCGCTGTCAGCGCGATCTCCGCGTGCTGATGGTTGGCAATGTTTACCCCACCGATACGTGCCATGTCTAATACCCCGTCACGTCAAAAATAGAAAACCGCAGATTGTAACCTGTTAATTTGCATCAGTAAATAACAAATACTCAGCCCTGACGCTGTTTGTGGCGTGGTTCCTTGCAAATCACGCGTACCACGCCATGGCGGCGGATTATCTTGCAATTGCGGCAAATCTTTTTCACCGAAGCACGTACTTTCATATTCATGTCCTTTCAAGAGCACCTTTGCTACAGGTCACGCGCAGGACAACGTCCAGTGCGTCCAAAACATCCACCGCTGAAACCCCATGTTGCCCACTACAGAGCTCACTTCGCCCGGAAAACGATACGTGCGCGCGTCAGATCGTATGGCGTTAGTTCCACCGTTACCTTGTCGCCGGGCAAAATGCGGATGTAATGCATACGCATCTTGCCGGAAATATGGCCAAGCACAACGTGGCCATTTTCCAGCTTGACCCGGAATGTCGCGTTAGGCAGGGTTTCCACAATCTCACCCTGCATCTGTATCGTCTCTTCTTTCGCCATCTAACGCGCCGGAAACACGCCGCCGCCCTTGAAATTCGCCTTCTTGAGCAGGCTTTCATACTGGTGGCTCATGGCGTAGGCCTGCACCTGCGCCATAAAATCCATCGTCACCACCACAATAATCAGCAGGCTCGTACCGCCGAAATAAAACGGCACGCTCTTCCACACGATCAGAAATTCGGGCAGCAGGCACACCAGGGTCACGTAAATCGAGCCGACCAGCGTGAGCCGCAGCATGATCTTCTCGATGTAACGCGCGGTCTGGTCGCCGGGCCGTATCCCCGGCACAAACGCGCCGCTTTTCTTCAGATTGTCGGCGGTTTCCTTCGGATTGAACATCAGCGCCGCGTAAAAGAAGCAGAAAAATATGATCGCCGCAGAATACAGAAACACGTAAATCGGCTGCCCCGGATGCAGTGTCGAGGCAATGTTGGAAAGCCAGCGCATCTCTTCGGTGCTGCCGAACCAGCCGGCAAGCGTAGCCGGAAACAGGATAATGCTGGAAGCGAAAATCGGCGGGATCACGCCCGACATGTTGAGCTTGAGCGGCAGGTGCGACGACTGGCCGCCGTAGATCTTGCGCCCGACCTGGCGCTTGGCATAGTTCACCAGAATCCGGCGCTGGCCGCGCTCGACGAAGCATACCAGCGCCGTTACGCCAATCACCAATGCCGCGATAAAGAAAACCGTCAGAATGGAAAAAGCACCGGTGCGCTGCAGTTCGAGCGTACCGGCAACGGCCTGGGGCAGTCCGGCCGCGATGCCGGCGAATATGATCAGCGAAATGCCGTTGCCTATGCCGCGCTCGGTGATCTGCTCGCCAAGCCACATCAGAAACATGGTGCCGGTCACCAGCGTGATCATGGTCACGAGGCGGAACGCGAGCCCGGGCTCAAGTACCAGGCCGCGCTGCGACTCGAGAGCGATTGCAATACCCAGACCCTGGAACAGCGCCAGTCCCGCAGTGCCGTAACGCGTGTATTGGGTGATCTTGCGGCGCCCCGATTCGCCTTCCTTCTTGAGCGCTTCGAGCGTCGGCGACACCACCGTCATCAACTGCATGATAATCGATGCCGAAATGTAGGGCATGATGCCAAGCGCGAAAATCGTGAAGCGCGACAACGCTCCGCCCGAGAACATATTGAACATGTCGAGGATTCCGCCGCGCTGCGACTTGAACAGATCGGCGAGCACTACCGGGTCGATGCCCGGAACCGGGATATGCGCACCAATGCGGAACACGATCAGCGCGCCGAGCAGAAACAGCAGGCGACGCTTCAAGTCGCCCATCTTGCCCTGCATACTGAACATTGATTCCTGATTAGCCAACTTTATTCAACCTATTTGGGTTTCTTTGCGCCGGCGGACTTTGCCTTGCCGGCAGGGGCTTTGGAATCAGTTTTGGCCCCGGATTCGGCTTTCGCTTCGGATTTAACCTTGGCCTGTGCTTTCTCAGCCTTGGCTTTGGTCTCGCCTTTGGCTTCGGCCAGCGCCTCGGCCTTGGCCTTCTCCTCGGCAATGGTGGCCGAAGTTGTTTCAGCCCTGGCTTTGGCTTTGACTACCGCTGCGGCTTTGCGCGCGGCTTTCTTGCCATTCGCGGCAGGTGCAGCATCCGCACCAGCGGGCATTTCGACCTTGCCGCCAGCCGCTTCGACTGCCGCCCTCGCGCCCCTGGACGCCAACAGGCCATGCAGCGTGACACTGCGCTTGATCTCGCCGGACACGATCACCTTCGCTGACAGCGCGTGGATCGGCACCACACCGGCTTCCTTGAGCACCAAAATATCGATGATGTCAGCCGTGAGCCGGTTGAGGTCCGACAGCCGCACTTCAGCGGTGTCGTTGCGCGCCGCGGACACAAATCCACGCTTGGGCAACCGGCGCTGCAGTGGCATTTGTCCACCTTCGAAACCAACCTTGTGATAACCGCCGGCACGCGCTCTCTGCCCCTTGTGACCAAGGCCGGCGGTTTTGCCCGTTCCGCTGCCGATACCGCGGCCGACGCGTTTTTTCGCGTGCTTGGCACCAATCGCAGGCTTAATCGTGTTCAGTTGCATTTAGCCCTCGCACTTCAGGAGGTAAGCGACCTTGGTGATCATGCCGCGCGTGGCAGGTGTATCGATCACTTCGACCGCATGGTTGATACGCCGCAGACCCAAGCCACGCACCGTGGCGCGGTGCGTCTGCCTGGTCCCGATCAGGCTTCTGACCAGCGTAACCTTGATGGTTTTACCAGACCGCTCAGCCTTGGCCATGACCTGTCCCCATGATTTCCTCCACGGTCTTGCCGCGCTTGGCCGCGATTACGCTCGGCGAATTCATCGCCTGTAGGCCATTGATCGTCGCGCGCACTATATTGTAGGAGTTGGTCGAGCCCAGACATTTCGCAAGCACATTGGAGACGCCCATGACCTCGAAAATTGCGCGCAACGGACCGCCCGCAATGATTCCTGTGCCGTCGGACGCCGGCTGCATATAGACGCGCGATGCGCCATGCCGGCCGATAACCGCATGATGAAGAGTGCCATTATTGAGATTGATCTTGATCAGCTTGCGGCGCGCTTCGTCCATTGCTTTCTGTACCGCGACCGGCACTTCACGCGCCTTGCCCTTGCCCATGCCTATGCCGCCATCACCGTCGCCGACCACTGTCAGCGCCGCGAAGCCCAGCACACGGCCGCCTTTCACCACCTTGGTAACGCGGTTGATCGCGATCATTTTCTCGCGCAAGCCGTCGCCACGCTGCTCGCCGCCTGACATCCTGTTTGCCTGCAGTTTCGCCATATCGTTTCCTGACCTAGAACTTCAGTCCGTTTTCGCGCGCCGCTTCCGCCAGCGCCTTGACCCGGCCGTGATATCGGTAACCGCCGCGATCAAACGCAACGGTTTCGATCCCGAGTTGCTTCGCTTTATCGGCAATTCGCTTGCCGATTTCCGCCGCCGCCTTGATGTTGCCGCCGTTCTTGACGCTTTTGCGCACCTCGGGCTCGAGTGTCGAGGCGCTGGTCAGCACCTTGTCACCGCCCGCAGCTATAACCTGGGCATAAATATGGCAGTTCGAGCGGTGCACCGTCAGCCGCACCGCTTTGAGTTCGGCGATCTTGTAACGGGTTTTCCGCGCCCGACGCAGTCGCGCTTCGTTCTTGTCTATCATTTCCCGCCTCTACTTCTTCTTGGTCTCTTTCAGTACCACCTTTTCGTCCGAATAGCGCACGCCTTTGCCCTTATACGGCTCGGGGCTGCGGTAAGCGCGAACCTCGGCGGCGGCCTGTCCGACCACCTGTTTGTCGATGCCCTTGATCAGGATCTCGGTCTGGCTCGGCGTTTCGACCTTGATACCCTTGGGCATCTGGTGCACCACCGGATGGGAAAACCCGAGCGTCAGGTTCAATTTATCACCTTGCGCCTGTGCCCGATATCCAACACCTACCAGCATCAGCTTCTTCTCGTAGCCTTTCGTCACACCGCGCACCATATTGGCAACCAGCGCGCGCGTCGTGCCGGACATCGCGTTGGCAGCGGTCGACTCGTTGGCCACCTTGACCTGAAGCTGGTTCTCGATCCTTTCAACCGTAACCTGGGCCGAAAGCAACTGTGTCAGTGTGCCGAGCGGGCCTTTTACCGATATCGCCCCCGCCGACAACTGAACTTCCACGCCGCCTGGCAGATCGACCGGAAAATTGCCTATTCTTGACATTGCTGTTCCTCGTTTGCCGCGTGCATTTACGCTATGCGACGATGCACAATACTTCGCCGCCGATGCCCAGACCCCGCGCTTTGCGGTCAGTCATCACGCCTTTCGAGGTCGAAACGATCGCCACCCCGAGGCCATTCATCACCTTCGGAATATCCCCGCTCGGCTTGTAAACGCGAAGACCGGGACGGCTAACCCGCTCAAGCTTCTCTATCACCGGATGTCCGGCGTAATACTTGAGGCCGACCTCGAGTACCGGCTTGCCATCCATCGGACGCACGGCGAAGTCATCGATATAGCCTTCATCCTTGAGCACCTTGGCGAGCGCAACCTTGAGCTTGCTCGCAGGAATTGCAACTGAAACCTTTTCCGACATCTGCGCATTGCGAATGCGCGTCAGCATATCGGCGATCGGATCACTCATGCTCATAGTGCTACCTCCAGATCCATCCTGGTCATCGACACGCCGAGGCGTCGGTAGCCGGCCGCATTCGTCTGGGTCGCATCCCCGCGAAGCGGGGCCCCTGCTCCGTGACTCATACGCCCCCCCTACCAACTCGCCTTGATCACGCCGGGAATCTCACCGCGCATCGCAATATCACGCAGTTTGCTGCGGCCGAGACCGAATTTTCGGTAAACCCCGCGCGGACGGCCTGTCAGCGCGCAGCGATTACGCAAGCGCACCGGGCTTGCATCGCGCGGCAGTTTCTGCAACCTCAGGCGCGCTTCATAGCGGTCCTCGGGAGAAAGCTTCTGATCATTGATGACCGCCATCAGCTCAGCACGCTTGGCCGAGAATTTCTTGACCGTCTTGCGGCGCTTACTGTTGCGGTTGGTTAGTGCGATTTTTGACATGGTTCAGTTCCTGAACGGAAATTTAAATGCCGCCAGCAGCGCCCGCCCTTCGTCATTGCTTCTGGCAGTGGTGGTGATCGTGATGTTCATCCCGCGCAGGGCGTCGATCTTGTCGTACTCGACCTCGGGAAAAATGATCTGTTCCTTGACGCCGAAATTGAAATTGCCGCGGCCATCGAACGACTTGACCGGAATCCCGCGGAAGTCGCGAATGCGCGGAATCGCGATCGTTACCAGACGATCAAGAAATTCGTACATTCGCGTGCCGCGCAGCGTGACTTTGCAGCCGACCGGATAACCGGTACGGATTTTGAACACGGCGATGGACTTGCGCGATTTGGTCACCATCGGCTTCTGGCCGGCGATTTTGGTCATGTCGGAGACCGCGTTGTCCATGATCTTCTTGTCCGCAACCGCTTCGCCCACACCCATGTTGAGCGTAATCTTTTCGATACGCGGAACCTGCATCACCGTTTTGAAGCCAAATTGCTTCATCAACTGCTTGGCCACGGTGTCACGATAATGAGCGTGCAGCCGGGAACTCGCAGCCTTTGCTGTTGCCGGTTTTTCAGTGGATGTGGTCATGCGTCGATTACTTCGCCATTGGATTTGAAGAAGCGCACGCGGCGACCGTCGTCGAGCATCCTGACGCCGGTGCGTCCGGCTTTTTTCGTGGTCGGATTGAAAATCGATACATTCGACACGTGCAGCGGCATTTCCTTGTCGACAATGCCACCACTGGCGCCCTTCATCGGGTTCGGGCGTTGATGTTTCTTGACCCGGTTTGCGCCCTCTACCAGTACGTGTTCGAGATCGACAACACGCAGCACGGTGCCGCGCTTGCCCTTGTCCTTGCCCGCGATGACGACTACATCATCGCCTTTCCTGATCTTGCGCATGTCCATTTACCCCTGGGCTCTTCAGAGAACTTCCGGCGCGAGCGATACGATCTTCATGAATCGTTCGGTGCGCAGCTCTCGCGTCACCGGCCCGAAAATGCGGGTTCCGATCGGCTCCAGCTTGGGCGTCAGCAACACCGCGGCATTGCTGTCGAACTTGATCATCGATCCGTCGGAACGGCGTATGCCCTTGGCGGTGCGCACCACCACAGCGCTGTAGATCTCGCCTTTTTTGACGCGGCCGCGCGGGGCTGCGTCCTTCACACTGACCTTGATCACATCACCAATGCCGGCATAACGGCGTTTCGAGCCCCCCAACACTTTGATGCACATTACTGCGCGCGCACCGGTATTGTCGGCAACATCCAGAATGGATTGCATCTGTATCATTATTGATCTCGACTATAAGCTGCCGCTTCATCCAACTTGATCCGCCCGGCAGCAGCCGACGGTCAGTCTTGGAACCCGTTCGGGTCATATCGTGCGCGCCCGCAAGGCCGACAAACCACCGTACGCGGCGCAACGGAAACCGGAGAGTTTACTGAAATTTCGTATTTATTTCAAGCGTTTTTAGCTGTTGCGCGAATTAAACCGCGCGCGCCTTCGTGATCAGCCGGCTCACGCGCCAACCCTTGGTTTTGGAAACCGGCCGGCATTCCTCGATCAGCACAGTGTCGCCCGCCTTGAATTCATTCATTTCGTCGTGAGCGTGATATTTTTTCGAGCGCGTGATTATCTTGCCATAGAGCGGGTGCTTGACACGACGCTCGACCAGCACCGTTACCGTCTTGTTCATCCTGTCGCTGACCACGCGGCCGGTCAGCGTACGCTTGTTGCTGCTCGTTTCAGTCATGACTGGCGTGCCTTTTCATTAAGCAGGGTGCGCACCCGTGCAATATCGCGGCGCACCTTCTTGATCTGGCTGTTGTTAGCGAGCTGCTGGGTCGCCACCTGCATGCGCAGGCTGAATTGCGCTTTCAGCAGCTCGTTCAGTTCCTGCTGCAATTCAGCTGGACTTCTGGCTCTCAATTCACTCGCTTTCACAGCTTACCCCCCCACCATGCGATGGACAAACGTCGTCAGCAGTGGCAGCTTGGCGGCCGCCAGACGGAACGCCTCGCGAGCCGACATTTCGTCGATACCGCCCATTTCATAAAGCACCTTGCCGGGCACGATTTCCGCAACCCAGTATTCCGGGTTGCCCTTGCCGTTGCCCATGCGCACCTCGGCCGGTTTCCGCGAAATCGGCTTGTCCGGGAAAATGCGGATCCAGATGCGACCACCACGTTTAATGTGGCGCGTCATGGCGCGGCGCGCTGCTTCGATCTGGCGCGCAGTCAACCGCCCGCGCGTGGTCGCTTTCAGGCCGAACTCGCCGAAACTTACCTTGTTGCCTCGGGTCGCAACGCCCTTGTTGCGGCCCTTCTGCTCCTTGCGGTGTTTCCTTCTAGCTGGTTGCAGCATGTTTTGCTCCTGACCTTCTCTTCTTGGGCGCAGCCTTGGGCTTCGACGGAGGCGGCAATTCAGGCTTGGGCAATTCGAGCGCCGCCTGCACCGCCGCCAGCGGTTGCTCGTGCTTGCTGATAATTTCGCCCTTGAATACCCATACTTTGATACCAATCACGCCGTAGGTGGTCTTCGCTTCCGAAAAACCATAATCAATGTCAGCGCGCAGCGTATGCAATGGCACGCGCCCTTCGCGATACCACTCGGTGCGCGCGATTTCGATGCCGTTCAGGCGGCCGGCGCTCATGATCTTGATGCCCTGCGCACCGAGGCGCATCGCATTGGTAATCGCGCGCTTCATTGCGCGGCGGAACATTATGCGTTTCTGCAATTGCTGCGCAATCGAATCGGAGATCAGTTGAGCGTCGACCTCGGGCTTGCGGATCTCCTCGATATTGATGTGCACGGGGACGCCGAGCATTTTCTGCAATTGACCTTTGAGCGATTCGATGTCCTCGCCTTTCTTGCCAATCACAACGCCCGGCCGCGCGCTGTATATCGTGATCTTCGCGTTCTTGGTCGGACGCTCGATCACGATCCTGCCGACCGCGGCGTGCGCGAGTTTCTGCTTCAGGAAATCGCGCACCTTGATGTCTTCCTGCAGCATGCCTGGAAAGTTCTTGCTGTTCGCATACCACTTCGAAGACCAGTTGCGCAGCACCGAAAGCCGGAATCCGACAGGATGTATTTTTTGTCCCATTTCTATTTCCTTCCGTCGCCGACGGTCAGGTGAATGTGGCAACTGTGCTTGAGGACACGCACGCCCCGGCCTTTGGCCCGCGCGGAGAAGCGCTTGAGCACGGGTCCCTTCTCGACGCAAATGCGCGTTACCTTCAGTTCGTCGATATCGGCACCATCGTTGTGCTCGGCATTGGCGATCGCCGACTCGAGCACCTTGCGTATGATTACCGCGCCCTTCTTGGGGCTGAAACTGAGGAGGCCGAGCGCCTTGTCGACCTGCAGGCCGCGGATCTGGTCCGCGATCAGGCGGCCTTTTTGGGCCGACAGCCGCACACCATTGAGTTTTGCCGTGGTTTCCATCACCGTGTCCCTCACTTCTTGGGCGGCGCCGCAGCGGCGGCAGCCGGAGCAGCAGCAGCCGCTCCCGCTACCGGCGCGGCAACGCTCGATTTCTTGTCAGCCGCAGTGGCTGCTGCAACACTGCCTGCCTTGGAGTGCCCCTTGAAAATCCGGGTGTGGGAAAATTCCCCGAGCTTGTGGCCGACCATGTTTTCCGAGATGTACACCGGGACGTGCTGCTTGCCGTTGTGCACCGCGATCGTGAGCCCGACGAAATCGGGCAGGATGGTCGAGCGACGCGACCAGGTCTTGATTGGGCGCTTGTCGTTGGACGCGCGCACCGCTTCGATCTTGGCCATCAAGTGGTAGTCGACGAATGGGCCTTTTTTGATTGAACGTGCCATGGTTTACCTCGTTATGCGGCGCCGGCTTTTGCGTGCCGTCGGCGCACGATCATGCTGTCGGTGCGCTTGTTCTTGCGCGTACGGTAGCCTTTGGTAAGCGTGCCCCACGGGCTCACTGGGTCCCGCCCCGCCGCGGTCTTGCCTTCGCCGCCGCCATGCGGATGGTCGATCGGATTCATCGCAACACCGCGCACCGTCGGGCGAATGCCGCGCCAGCGCTGTGCGCCGGCTTTGCCGATTGAACGCAACGAATTCTCCTCGTTGCCGACATCGCCGATCGTACCGCGGCAGTTGATGTGAACTTTTCGGATTTCGCCGGATCGCAAACGAAGTTGCGCGTAATCGCCCTCCCGCGCCAGCAACTGCACCGATGTTCCGGCAGCCCGTGCGAGCTGCGCGCCCTTGCCCGGCAGCATCTCGACACAGTGTATGGTGGTGCCCACCGGGATGTTCCTGAGCGGAAGCGCGTTACCGACCTTGATCGGTGCTTCAGGCCCGCTTTGCAGCTGCATGCCGGCGCTCACGCCTTTGGGCGCGATTATGTAACGGCGCTCGCCGTCGGCATAGCACACCAGCGCGATGTTGGCGCTGCGGTTCGGATCGTGTTCGAGGCGTTCAACCCGGGCGACGATACCATCCTTGTCGCGCTTGAAATCGATCACGCGATAGTGCTGCTTGTGGCCTCCGCCCTGGTGGCGCGTGGTCACGTGGCCGTGGTTGTTACGGCCGGCGTTCTTGGTCTGGCGCTCGACGAGCGCATCATGCGGCCGGCCTTTGTGCAAATCCCGGTTCACCACCTTGACCACGGCACGGCGGCCGGGCGATGTCGGTTTAACTTTAACGAGTGCCATTACCTGGTCCCCCCTGCCGCGAAATTGATCTCCTGGCCGGACTTGAGTGATATGTAAGCCTTCTTCCAGTGATTGCGGCGGCCGATGAATCGGCCGAAGCGTTTTTCCTTGCCCTTGACGTTGGCAACCTGCACCGACACGACCTCGATTTTCCGGTCCTTGGTGCTGAACATCAATTCGACCGCGGCCTTGATCTCGGGCTTGGTGGCATCCGAACTCACGCGGAACGCATACTGGTTGTTCTTCTCGCCGATGAACGTGCTCTTTTCGGACACCACCGGAGCGAGCAGCACCTTCATCAGGCGCTCGGTGTTTTTGGTGCCGGCGCTCATCATTTCAGCAGCTCCTCGAATTTGACTATCGCATTCCTGGTCAGCAGCACGTTGGCGTGACGTATCAGGCTCACCGGATCAGCATGCGCGGCCGCGACTATGCTCACGTTGGGCAGATTGCGCGCCGAAAGCAACAGGTTCTCATCAACGCTGTCGGTCACGATCAGCACGTTATCAAAACCCATGCTTTTGACTTTCTGCGCCAGCAATTTGGTTTTCGGCGCGTCGACTGTAAAGCTGTCAACCACTGCCAGCCGCCCTTCGCGCGCGAGTTGCGAAAGGATGGCGCATACTCCGGCACGGTACATTTTCCGGTTCAGCTTGTGGCTGAAGTTTTCATCGGGCCGGTTCGGAAAAATTCTGCCGCCGCCGCGCCACAACGGACTCGAGGACATGCCTGCGCGTGCACGGCCGGTGCCCTTCTGGCGCCACGGCTTCTTGGTCGAGTGCTTCACTTCGCCGCGGTCTTTCTGCATGCGGGTGCCGCTACGGGCGTTGGCGAGGTACGAGGCCACCACCTGGTGTATCAGCGCTTCGTTATAATTTCGCCCGAACACGGCGTCCGCTGCCGCAACGTTGGCAGTCGACTGCCCTTGCTGGTCGATCAGTTTGAGTTCCATCACGCACCAGCCTTGGCCGCAGCCTGCTTTTTATCCGCCAACTTCGCAGCCGCCTTGCCGCCTTTGACAGCCGGGTAAACACTGACATCGCCGTTCCTGGCGCCGGGAATCGCGCCGCGTATCAGCAGCAACTGCCGCTCAACATCAATGCGCACGATTACGAGGTTCTGCGTGGTGCGCTTCTTGTTGCCGAGATGGCCCGCCATCCTCTTGCCGGGAAATACACGACCGGGATCCTGCGCCATCCCGATCGAGCCCGGCTTGTTGTGCGACACCGAATTGCCGTGGCTGGCGCGGTTGGATGAAAAATGGTGGCGCTTGATTACGCCGGCAAATCCCTTGCCGATCGAGGTACCGGCAACGTCAACTGTCTGCCCGACCTGGAACACGTCAGCGCCGATCACGCCACCGACCTTGAGGCCAGCGACCTGCTCGGGCGTAACGCGGAATTCGCTCAACACCGAACCGGCTTCGACGCCGGCCTTGGCAAAATGCCCGGCGGCTGCCTTGTTGACACGACGCGCCCGGCGCTTGCCGTAGGCGACCTGCACCGCGCAGTAGCCGTCGGTTTGAGGCGTCTTGATCTGCGTCACGCGATTGTTCGACACATCGACCACGGTCACCGGAATCGAATCACCCTCATCGGTGAACACGCGCGTCATGCCGATCTTGCGGCCGACTAATCCTAAACTCATTATTATCACCTTTTCTTTAACCACCCCGAAACAACCGGGACTGGTGCCGACTGCAATTGGCCGGCCACAAAAACAGTGAAGGGGGAATGCGTGAAGGGAAAGAACCCCGACCCCACTACTTACCCTTCACCCTTCACTACAACTTGATTTCCACATCCACCCCTGCCGGCAGGTCGAGTTTCATCAGCGCATCAACCGTTTTGTCGGTGGGATCGATAATGTCCATCAACCGCTGGTGCGTGCGGATCTCAAACTGATCGCGCGAAGTCTTGTTCGCGTGCGGCGAGCGCAGCACGTCGAATCGTTCCTTGCGCGTCGGCAACGGTACAGGACCTTTAACCACCGCGCCGGTACGCTTCGCGGTTTCGACGATTTCGAGCGCTGACTGGTCGATCAGACGGTAATCAAACGCCTTGAGGCGAATGCGGATCTTCTGGCTCTTGGCAGTTGCCATTATGTTTTCCTGGTGAAAAGTGAAGGGTGAAGGGCATCCTTAACCCTTGCTGACTTTGCCCTTTACATTCGTCCCTGATTCGTTACTCGATGACTTTGGCGACGACGCCGGCGCCCACCGTCTTGCCGCCCTCGCGTATCGCAAAACGCAGCCCCTCTTCCATCGCAATGGGCTGTATCAACTGCACCGTGATCGACACGTTGTCCCCCGGCATCACCATCTCCGTGCCCTGCGGCATCTCGATCGAGCCGGTGACATCGGTGGTGCGAAAGTAAAACTGCGGCCGATACCCGTTGAAAAACGGCGTATGACGCCCACCCTCGTCCTTGGACAGCACGTAGATCTCGGCCGTGAACTTGGTGTGCGGAGTAATCGAGGCAGGCTTCGCCAGCACCTGCCCGCGCTCAACCTCCTCGCGCTTGGTGCCCCTCAAGAGCACCCCCACATTATCCCCCGCCTGACCCTGGTCCAGGAGTTTTCTGAACATCTCCACCCCGGTGCACACCGTCTTCAGCGTCGCCTTCAGCCCCACGATCTCTATGTCATCGCCCACTTTGACAATGCCTCGCTCAATCCGCCCGGTCACCACCGTGCCCCGCCCCGAAATCGAAAACACGTCCTCCACCGGCATCAGAAACGGCCCGTCCAGCGCCCGCTTGGGCTCCGGTATATACGTATCCAGCGCCGCCGCCAGCTTCAGTATCGAGCCCTCGCCCATATCGGAGGCATCCCCCTCCATCGCCTTTAGCGCGCTGCCAATCACAATCGGGGTCTTCTCCCCCGGAAACCCATACTTCGCCAGCAGCTCGCGTACCTCCACCTCCACCAGCTCCAGGAGCTCCGCGTCATCAACCATGTCGGCTTTGTTCAGATACACCACGATAAAGGGCACCCCAACCTGGCGCGCCAGCAATATGTGCTCCCGCGTCTGCGGCATCGGCCCGTCCGCCGCCGACACCACCAGTATCGCCCCGTCCATCTGCGCCGCCCCGGTGATCATGTTCTTGATGTAATCCGCGTGCCCCGGACAGTCCACGTGCGCATAGTGCCGCTTGTCGGTCTGATACTCCACGTGCGCCGTGTTGATCGTGATCCCGCGCGCCTTCTCCTCCGGCGCATTGTCAATCTGGGCATAGGTCTTCACATCCCCACCATACTTCTTCGCCAATATCATCGTCAGCGCCGCCGTCAGCGTCGTCTTGCCATGATCCACGTGGCCTATCGTGCCCACGTTCACGTGCGGCTTGGTCCGCTCAAATTTCGCTTTCGCCATTTTTTTTGCTCCGTTCCCCGTCCAAATTCCCGCCAGCCCTCAGCGCAGGATTCCTATTTCTTGTTGATGATTGCCTCTGCCACGTTTTTCGGCGCTTCGACGTAATGCTTGAATTCCATGGTATAGGTGGCGCGCCCCTGCGACAGCGAGCGCATTGTCGTCGCGTAGCCGAACATTTCAGCCAACGGCACTTCGGCTTTGATCACCTTGGTACCGGCAACGTCATCCATGCCTTGCACCATGCCGCGGCGCGACGCCAGATCGCCCATCACATTGCCCATGAAATCTTCCGGGGTCTCGACTTCAACCGCCATCATCGGCTCGAGCAGCGTGGGGTTGGCGCGACGCATGCCTTCCTTGAACGCAATCGATGCGGCCATCTTGAACGCGTTTTCGTTCGAGTCGACCTCGTGGTACGAACCGTCGATCAGCGTAACCTTGACGTCGACCACCGGAAAGCCGGCGAGCACACCGGCGGGCAAAGTGTCCTTCAGCCCCTTTTCGACCGCCGGAATGTATTCGCGCGGCACCGCGCCGCCCTTGATCGCGTCGACAAATTCGTAGCCCTTGCCCGGCGCCTGCGGCTCGACCCTGAGCACGACGTGGCCATACTGGCCGCGGCCGCCGGATTGTTTGATGAACTTGCCTTCGACCTTGTCGCACGACTTTTTGATGGTCTCGCGATAGGCGACCTGCGGTGCGCCAACGTTGGCCTCGACGCCGAATTCGCGTTTCATCCGGTCGACAATGATTTCCAGGTGCAGCTCTCCCATGCCGGAAATGATGGTCTGGCCCGACTCTTCGTCCGTGCGCACGCGAAACGACGGGTCTTCCTGCGCCAGGCGGTTCAGCGCGATGCCCATCTTCTCCTGGTCGGCTTTGGTTTTCGGCTCGACCGCGACGTGGATAACGGGCTCGGGAAATATCATCTTCTCGAGCGTGATGATCTGTTTCGGGTCGCACAGTGTATCGCCGGTGGTCGCTTCCCTGAGGCCTACGGCAGCCGCGATGTCACCCGCGTACACTTCCTTGATTTCGTCGCGATGATTGGCGTGCATCTGCAGTATGCGACCGATGCGCTCCTTGCGGCTTTTAACCGGGTTGAAAATGGTATCGCCGGAGGCCACCACGCCCGAATAGACGCGGAAGAATATCAACTGGCCGACGTAGGGATCGGTTGCGATCTTGAATGCAAGGCCGGCAAACGGCGCTTCGTCGCTCGCCGGACGCTCGCCTTCCTTGCCGTTCTCAAGCTCGCCACGAACCGGCAGAATGTCGATCGGCGCCGGCATATAGTCGATCACGGCGTCCAGCATTGCCTGCACGCCCTTGTTCTTGAACGCCGAGCCGCACATCATCGGTACAATTTCGTTGTGTAGCGTGCGCGTACGCAGACCGAGCTTGATTTCCTCGGTCGACAACTCGCCCGACTCGAGATACTTGTTCATCAGTTCCTCGTTCGCCTCGGCCGCGCTTTCGATCATTTTCCCGTGCCATTCCTGCGCCTCGTCCCGGTGGCTGGCAGGGATCTCCCTGAGCTCGAATTTCATGCCCTGGGTCGAGTCATCCCAGTAAATCGCTTTCATGCGCACCAGATCAATTACCCCCTCGAACTTCTCTTCGGCGCCGATCGGGATCTGGATTGGCACCGGATTCGCCTTGAGGCGGGTTTTCATCTGGTCATAGACCTTGAAGAAATTCGCACCTTGGCGGTCCATCTTGTTGACGAACGCGAGCCGCGGCACGCCGTACTTGACAGCCTGACGCCACACCGTCTCCGACTGCGGCTGCACGCCGCCGACCGCGCAATAGACCATGCAAGCGCCATCGAGAACGCGCAATGAGCGCTCGACCTCGATCGTGAAATCGACGTGTCCCGGCGTATCGATGATGTTGATGCGGTGCTCCGGATAATTGTTGTCCATCCCCTTCCAGAAGCACGTTGTCGCGGCGGAGGTAATCGTGATGCCGCGTTCCTGCTCCTGTTCCATCCAGTCCATCACCGCGGTACCGTCATGCACCTCACCCAGCTTGTGCGAGACGCCGGTGTAAAACAGAATGCGCTCGGTGGTCGTGGTCTTACCGGCATCAATGTGAGCACTGATTCCGATATTACGATACCGCTCGATGGGGGTTTTGCGTGGCACTTTTCAAACCTTAGAATCGATAGTGAGAGAAAGCTTTGTTGGCTTCCGCCATACGGTGAACTTCTTCGCGCTTTTTCATTGCGCCGCCACGGCCTTCCGCCGCCTCGGCGATTTCGCCGGCCAGCCTGGCACCCATCGATTTTTCCCCGCGGCTGCGCGCCGCATCGCGTAGCCAGCGCATCGCAAGCGCAATGCGCCTCACGGGTCGCACCTCGACCGGCACCTGGTAGTTGGCGCCACCGACGCGACGGCTTTTCACCTCCACCGTCGGTTTCACGTTATTAACCGCCTGGGTAAACACTTCAAGCGGATCCTTGTTGGACTTTTTCTTGATTTGCTCGAGCGCGCCATAAATAATGCGTTCGGCAACCGACTTTTTCCCGGCCTGCATCAACACGTTGACAAATTTGGCGACGTCAACGCTTGAATATTTCGGGTCCGGTAGGATCTCGCGTTTCGGGATTTCTCTGCGACGTGGCATGCTACGCGGCCTTGGCGCGCTTGGCGCCATACTTGGAACGGCTCTGCTTGCGGTCCTTGACACCCGCAGTATCAAGGCTGCCGCGCACTATATGGTAGCGCACGCCCGGCAGGTCTTTGACGCGACCGCCGCGAATCAGCACCACAGAATGCTCCTGCAGATTGTGGCCTTCGCCGCCGATGTAGCTTGTCACTTCAAAGCCGTTGGTAAGCCGCACCCGCGCGACCTTGCGCAGTGCCGAGTTCGGCTTCTTGGGCGTGGTGGTATAGACGCGGGTACACACGCCGCGTTTTTGCGGCGAGTTACGCAACGCCGGCACCTTGCTCTTGACTCGCGGCTTGACGCGCGGATTGCACACTAACTGGTTGATCGTTGGCATAGCTTGCCTTGCAAAGATCCGTTGGAAACCACGGCGACGCAGATTTCCTGCGCCCTAAAAAGGAGAGGACGGCGAACAGCCGTCCCGTCCATACAGGGTGACCCAAATGGCCCGCCCGTCAGGGCGGGGTTTTTAACCTAAAAAGACTGTAAATTCTATGGTGTTACCGGCGCTGTGTCAAGCGACTTGCTCGTGGTTTTCAGCTGCGGTGGGCTCTTCCACGGGCGTATCCAGGACCGGCAGCAACTCGCTGGCCGTATCCTGGCGCTTGCGCGCGTTGTGATAAGCCAAGCCGGTGCCCGCCGGAATCAAACGCCCGACGATCACATTTTCCTTCAACCCGCGCAGTTCGTCGCGCTTGCCCATGATCGCCGCCTCGGTCAACACCCGGGTGGTTTCCTGGAACGATGCCGCCGAGATGAAAGAATCGGTGGACAGCGAAGCCTTGGTGATACCAAGCAGCATGTAATCGTATGTCGCCGGACGCTTGCCTTCGGCCTCCACCCGATCATTCTCGTCGAGCACTTCCGCGCGCTCGAGCTGCTCACCCGTGATAAAGCGTGTATCACCGGCATCCACGATCTGCACCCGGCGCAGCATCTGGCGCACGATCACCTCGATATGCTTGTCGTTGATTTTCACGCCCTGCAGCCGGTAGACGTCCTGCACTTCGTTGCTGATGTAGCGCGCGAGCGCCTCGACACCGAGCAAGCGCAGAATGTCGTGCGGATCGGCCGGTCCGTCGACGATTACCTCGCCGCGATTGACCACCTGGCCGTCGTGCGCCATCACGTGCTTGTCCTTGGGAATCAGATACTCGTGCGCAACGTTTTCGAGATCGGTTATCACCAGGCGTTGCTTGCCCTTGGTGTCCTTGCCGAATGACACCGTGCCGGTAACTTCAGCCAGCAGCCCCGCGTCCTTCGGCGAACGCGCCTCGAACAGTTCCGCCACCCGCGGCAGACCGCCGGTGATATCACGCGTCTTGGAGGTTTCCTGCGGAATCCGCGCCAGCACCTCGCCGACCGAAACTTCCTGGCCGTCTTTCACGGTGATGATGCAGCCTATCTGGAATGTAATGTTGACCGGCAGATCGGAGCCCGCGATCCTGACCTCCTGGCCGCGCTCATCGAGCAGTTTGACCTGTGGCCTCACGCCCTTGGCCTGCGCCGTACCGCGGCGTTTGAGATCGACCACCACCAATGTCGACAAACCGGTCACCTCATCGGTCTGTCGCACGACCGTAACGCCGTCCTCGACGTTCTCAAAGCGCACGCGCCCGGCGTATTCGGTAATGATCGGCCGAGTATGCGGATCCCACATTGCGAGCACGTGACCGGCTTTCACCGATTCGCCGTCGCGCGCCAGCAACGTCGCGCCATACGGCACCTTGTGGCGCTCGCGCTCGCGGCCGTGCTCGTCGTGAATCAGCATTTCGCCGCTGCGCGAGATCGCAATCAGTTCGCCGCGCGCATTGGTAACGTAGCGCATGCCAGCCGAGTAACCCACCACTCCGACGGATTTGCTGTCGACCTGGCTTATCACCACGGTCCGCGATGCGGCGCCGCCAATGTGGAAGGTGCGCATCGTAAGCTGTGTGCCCGGTTCACCGATCGACTGAGCAGCGATTACACCGACCGCCTCGCCTACATTAACCATAGAGCCGCGTCCGAGATCGCGGCCGTAGCAGCTCGCGCACAGGCCGTAGCGCGTCTCACAGGTAAGCGGAGTGCGTACCTTGATCTCGTCAAGACCGGCCGCCTCGATCACATCCACGATGTCTTCGTCCAGCAGAGTATTAGCAGGGGATATGACCTGGCCGTTCTCTGGATTGATGACATCGGTCGTGCAAACGCGGCCGAGAATGCGCTCGCGCAGTGATTCGACCACCTCTCCGCCTTCTATCAGCGCCTTCATCACCGCGCCTTGCGTTGTACCGCAATCGATTTCGATCACCACCAAGTCCTGGGTAACATCGACCAGGCGGCGCGTCAGATACCCGGAATTCGCGGTCTTCAGCGCAGTGTCGGCGAGACCCTTGCGCGCTCCGTGCGTCGAAATGAAATACTGCAGTACGTTCAAGCCTTCGCGAAAGTTTGCGGTAATCGGCGTTTCGATGATCGAACCATCAGGCTTCGCCATCAGGCCGCGCATACCGGCAAGCTGCCGGATCTGGGCAGCCGAACCGCGCGCACCTGAGTCGGCCATCATGTAAATCGAATTGAACGACTCCTGCATGACCGTGTTGCCTTTTTTGTCCTTCAGCGGCACGTAGTCGTTCTTCCGGTAGTCCCACGACGCGACCTCTTCGGTGCCGAGTTGATCCATCATCGCCTTCGCGACCACGTCGCCGGCACGGCCCCAGATATCGACCACCTTGTTGTAGCGCTCGCCCTGGGTGACAAGGCCCGAGGTGTACTGCGCTTCGATTTCCTGAACCTCCTTCTCGGCGGAGGAAATAATCTCGCTTTTGGACTGCGGCACCAGCATGTCGTCGACCGCGATCGAAATTCCGGCGCGGGTGGCCATGGTGAAACCACCGTACATCAGCTTGTCCGCGAAAATCACCGTCTCGCGCAAGCCGCAGCGCCGGAACGACGCGTTGATCAGCTTGGAGATTTCCTTCTTCTTGAGCGATTTGTTGATAAGCTCGAAAGGCAGCCCCGCCGGCAGGATTTCCGACAGCAGTGCGCGGCCAACGGTAGTCTGGTAACGCGTCACCTTCTCGCGTTTCTCGCCCGCGGCATCGACTTCGTATTCCTTGATGCGCACCATGATCTTGGCGTTGACTTCGACCTGGCGCGATTCATACGCACGTGACACTTCCGCAATATTCACGAAAGCCATGCCTTCGCCGCGCGCGCCCATTTTCTCGCGCGTGATGTAATAAAGGCCCAGCACGATATCCTGCGACGGTACGATGATAGGTTCGCCGTGGGCGGGCGACAGGATATTGTTTGATGACAGCATCAGTGTGCGCGCTTCCATCTGCGCCTCGAGCGACAGCGGCACGTGCACGGCCATCTGGTCGCCGTCGAAGTCTGCGTTGAACGCCGCGCATACCAGTGGATGCAGCTGGATTGCCTTGCCTTCGATCAGTACCGGCTCGAACGCCTGGATACCCAGACGATGCAGCGTCGGCGCGCGGTTCAGCAACACCGGGTGCTCGCGAATCACGTCCTCGAGGATGTCCCACACTTCCGGCACTTCCTGCTCCACCAGGCGCTTGGCGGCCTTGATGGTAGTGGCAAGCCCGAGTACCTCCAGCTTGTGAAAGATATACGGCTTGAAGAGCTCGAGCGCCATTTTCTTCGGCAGCCCGCACTGATGGAGTTTAAGTTGCGGACCGACCACGATCACCGAACGGCCGGAATAATCGACGCGCTTGCCGAGCAGGTTTTGACGGAAGCGCCCGCCCTTGCCCTTGATCATGTCGGCGAGCGATTTCAGCGGACGTTTGTTGGCGCCGGTCATCGCCTTGCCGCGGCGGCCGTTGTCGAGCAGCGAATCGACCGCTTCCTGCAGCATGCGCTTTTCATTGCGCACGATGATTTCGGGCGCCTTGAGCTCCAGCAAGCGCTTGAGGCGGTTGTTGCGGTTGATCACGCGGCGATACAAATCGTTCAAATCCGAGGTTGCGAAGCGCCCGCCGTCGAGCGGCACCAGCGGCCGCAGTTCCGGAGGCAGCACCGGCAGCACTTCCATGATCATCCACTCCGGTTTGATACCGGACTTGTTGAATGCCTCGAGCACCTTCAGGCGCTTGGCGAATTTCTTGATTTTGGTGTCGGACGTGGTTGCGGCCAGATCGACACGCAGCGTCTCAACATCTTGCTTGAGGTCGATCGCGCGCAGGAGTTCCCTGACGCCCTCCGCGCCCATGATCGCCGAAAAGTCATCGCCGAATTCCTCGACCTTGGCGAGATAATCGTCTTCCGACAGCAATTGGCAGCGCTGCAGCGGCGTCATGCCGGGATCGGTCACGACATAGGCTTCGAAGTAGAGCACGCGCTCGATGTCGCGCAGCGTCATATCGAGCACCATGCCCAGCCGGGAGGGCAATGATTTCAGGAACCAGATGTGTGCGACCGGACTCGCCAGCTCGATATGCCCCATGCGCTCGCGGCGCACTTTCGACAGCGTCACTTCAACGCCGCATTTCTCGCAGATCACACCGCGATGCTTCAAGCGCTTGTACTTGCCGCACAGGCACTCGTAATCCTTCACCGGGCCGAAAATCTTGGCGCAGAACAGGCCATCGCGCTCCGGCTTGAAGGTGCGATAGTTGATGGTTTCCGGCTTTTTGACTTCGCCGTACGACCATGAACGGATCTTCTCGGGCGAGGCGAGCCCGATCTTGATCGCATCGAATTCTTCCTGCGGCGTTACCTGTTTGAATAAATCCAGCAGTGCTTTCATTGCAGCCTCCGGTATTGTTCGAGCTTTCAGCCCTCAGCTGTCCGCTCCCAGCATTTCTCGAAATCTCAGCGTATGTTTCGTATCCGGCTGAAGACCGATTCCCTAGTAGCGCCCATGGTCGAGGTCGATATCGATCGCCAGCGACCGGATCTCCTTGACCAGCACATTGAATGACTCCGGCATGCCGGCCTCGATCTTGTGCTCGCCTTTGACGATAGACTCGTAAACCTTGCGCCGTCCTTCGGTGTCGTCCGACTTGACAGTGAGCATCTCCTGCAGCGTATAGGATGCTCCGTACGCTTCGAGCGCCCACACCTCCATCTCCCCGAAGCGCTGGCCGCCGAACTGCGCCTTGCCGCCGAGCGGCTGCTGTGTGACCAGGCTGTAGGGTCCGGTCGAGCGAGCGTGCATCTTGTCGTCGACCAGGTGATGCAGTTTGAGCATTTGCATGTAGCCTACGGTTACCTTGCGGTCGAATGCCTCTCCGGTGCGCCCGTCATAGAGCGTCACCTGGCCCGAACGCGGCAAGCCGGCAAGCTCCAGCATGTCCTTGATTTCGGCTTCCGTCGCGCCGTCGAACACCGGTGTCGCGAACGGCACGCCGTTGCGCAGATTACGGGAAAGTTCGACCACCTCGTCATCGGTCAGCGCGTTGAGATCCTCGTGCGAACCGCTCGAGTTGTAGATTTTGTTCAGGAATTTGCGCAACTCGACGACCTTGGTCTGCGCCTCCAGCATCGCGCCGATTTTGAGTCCGAGTCCCTTCGCGGCCCAACCGAGGTGCGTTTCCAGAATCTGGCCGACGTTCATTCGGGAGGGCACTCCCAGCGGATTCAACACGATGTCCATCGGCGTGCCGTCTGCCATGTGCGGCATATCCTCAATCGGCACAATCTTGGAGATCACGCCCTTGTTGCCGTGGCGGCCGGCCATTTTGTCGCCCGGTTGCAGCCGGCGTTTGACCGCGATATAGACCTTGACCATTTTCTGCACGCCGGGCGGCAATTCGTCGCCACTGGTGAGTTTTTTCTTTTTTTCATCAAACGCGCGATCGGACTCTACGCGCTTCTGCGCCAGGCTTTCCTTCAACTGCTCCATCTGGCGGCTGGCCTTGTCGTTGGCAATATCGATGTCGAACCAGCTGTGACGCTCGACCTCCGACAGATACGCCTTCGTGATCTTGGCGCCCTTGGCAAGCTTCTTCGGCCCCTTGTTGGCGGTCTTGCCAAGGATCAAGCGCTCGAGCCGCATGAAGGTGTCGTCCTCGACAATCCGCAATTGGTCGGCGAGGTCCTTCTTGTAGCGCTTCAACTCGTCGTCGATGATCTGCTGAGCGCGCATGTCGCGCTCGATGCCTTCGCGAGTGAACACCTGAACGTCGATCACCGTGCCGGACATGCCCGACAACACACGCAGGCTGGTGTCCTTCACATCGGACGCCTTCTCGCCGAATATCGCGCGCAGCAGTTTTTCTTCCGGCGTAAGCTGGGTTTCACCTTTGGGCGTCACCTTGCCGACCAGCACGTCTCCCGCCTCGACTTCGGCGCCAATGTATATGATGCCCGACTCGTCCAGGCTGGCGAGCTGGGTTTCCGACAGGTTCGAGATATCGCGCGTGATCTCCTCCGGTCCGAGCTTGGTATCGCGCGCAACCACCGACAGTTCCTCGATGTGAATCGAGGTAAATCGCTCTTCGGCGACCACGCGCTCCGATATCAGGATCGAGTCCTCGAAGTTGTAGCCGTTCCACGGCATGAACGCGACCAGCATGTTCTGGCCGAGCGCAAGCTCGCCCATGTCAGTCGAGGCGCCATCGGCAACCACGTCCCCCTTGGCAATCAGGTCACCGACCTTGACCAGCGGGCGCTGATTGATATTGGTGTTCTGGTTCGAGCGTTGGTACTTGACCAGATTGTAAATATCGACGCCGACTTCGCCGGCGCCGGTCTCCTCGTCGTTGACGCGCACCACGATACGGCTGGCGTCGACGTAGTCGACGAGTCCGCCGCGATTTGCGCGCACCGCGGTGCCGGAGTCAACCGCGACGGTGCGTTCGAGCCCGGTGCCGACCAGCGGTTTTTCCGCGCGCAGACACGGCACCGCCTGGCGCTGCATATTTGAACCCATCAGCGCGCGGTTCGCGTCATCGTGCTCAAGAAACGGAATCAGGGAAGCCGCCACCGATACGATTTGCGACGGTGCCACGTCCATGTAATCGATGCGGTCCGGCGATGCGAGCGTGAATTCATTCTTGGCCCGGCATGACACCAGTTCGTCGGTAAATTTGTTCTTGCGGTCGAGCTCCGCATTCGCCTGTGCGATCACGTACTGGCCTTCCTCGATCGCAGACAGGAAATGAATTTCGTCGGTTACGTGGCCGTTCCCGACTGCGCGATACGGTGTTTCCAGAAAGCCATACTCGTTGGTGCGAGCAAACAGCGCAAGCGAGTTGATCAGTCCGATATTCGGACCTTCCGGGGTCTCGATCGGGCACACCCGGCCGTAATGGGTCGGATGCACGTCGCGCACTTCAAATCCGGCGCGCTCACGCGTAAGCCCTCCCGGTCCCAGCGCCGAAACGCGGCGCTTGTGAGTGACCTCGGACAACGGGTTGGTCTGGTCCATGAATTGCGACAACTGGCTCGAGCCGAAAAATTCCCGCACCGCAGCCGATACGGGTTTGGCATTGATCAGATCATGCGGCATCAGGTTTTCCGATTCCGCCTGTGACAAGCGCTCCTTGACTGCGCGTTCGACACGCACCAGGCCGGCACGGAACTGGTTTTCCGCCAATTCGCCGACCGAGCGCACGCGGCGGTTCCCGAGATGGTCGATGTCATCGATTTCGCCCCGGCCGTTCCTGAGCTCGACCAGGATCCGGATCACCGCGACGATATCCTCCTTGGATAACGTCGCTGATCCCGTCAATTCTGCGCGGCCGATACGGCGGTTGAACTTCATGCGGCCTACCGCCGACAGATCGTAGCGTTCTTCCGAGAAAAACAATCCGTTGAACAGCGTTTTCACCGCATCCTCGGTCGGCGGCTCGCCGGGCCGCATCATGCGGTAAATCGCGAACTGCGCCGTCATCTGGTCGGCGGTTTCATCGATTCTGAGCGTTTGCGAAATGTACGGACCCTGGTCGAGGTCGTTGGTGTAAATAGTCTGGATCTTGCCGATTTTGGCGTCGATCAGCTTTTGCAGCAGTTCTTCAGTGATCTCGTCATTGGCGTTGGCGATCACTTCCCCGCTGTCAGTATCGATCACGCCCTGCGCCAGCACCCGGCCGAGCAGGAATTCGTGCGGAACACCAATCTTGCTCAGATGCGCTTCCTGCATTTCACGCACATGCTTGGCGGTAATGCGCTTGTCCTTGGCGACGATCAGCTTACCCGTTTTGGTCGTGAAGTCGAAACGCGCGATTTCCCCGCGCAGGCGTTCCGGCACCAGCTCGAACTCGACCGCATCCTTGTGCAGGCGAAACGCGTCGAACATGAAAAATTCGGTAAGGATCTGCTCCAGCGAATAGCCCAGCGCCTTCAGCAGGATGGTCACCGGCATTTTGCGGCGGCGGTCGACGCGGAAATACAGGTAATCCTTCGCGTCATATTCGAAATCGAGCCATGACCCGCGATAGGGAATGATACGAGCCGAAAACAACAGCTTGCCCGACGAATGAGTCTTGCCGCGATCGTGTTCGAAAAATACGCCAGGGGAGCGGTGCAGCTGCGACACGACGACTCGCTCGGTGCCGTTTATCACGAACGATCCGGTCGTGGTCATGAGCGGAATTTCGCCCATGTAGACTTCCTGTTCCTTGATCTCTTTTACCGTCGGCTTGGACGCTTCCCGGTCCATGATGGTGAGGCGGACCTTGGCCCGCAGCGGCGCCGCATAGTTCAGGCCGCGCTGCTGGCATTCCTTGACATCGAACGGGGGCACGCCGAGTTCGTAGCTGACGAACTCGAGACGCGCATTCCTGGAATGGCTCTCGATCGGGAAAATGCTCTTGAACGCCGCTTGCAGACCCTCGGTCTTGCGCGTTTCCGCCACGGTGTTCGCCTGCAGAAATGCCGCGTAAGAGTCGAGCTGCGTTGCCAGCAGGTACGGCACTGGCAGTACGTTCGCCCGTTTGGCAAAACTCTTACGAATGCGCCTTTTTTCGGTGAAAGAGTAGCTCATCGTGGCTCCTCAAAAGTAAGGACGAACCACAACCGGGCACATCGCGCTCGATGCGCCCGGTTGCGATCTGACAGGTCCAGGCAGAAAAATAAAAGGGGAAAAGCCGACGGTCACCCGCCAGCGATGAATCGCCTGCAATCGTTACTTGATTTCAGCCTGCGCGCCGGCCTCGATCAACTGCTTCAGGATCGAATCCGCGTCGGCCTTCGATACGCCTTCCTTGACCGCCTTTGGCGCGCCGTCAACCAGATCCTTGGCTTCCTTCAGGCCGAGGCCGGTCAGTGCGCGCACCACCTTGATCACGTTGACCTTACTGGCGCCGCAATTGGTCAGCATCACGGTGAACTCGGTCTGCTCTTCCGCCACTGCAGCGGCCGCGCCGCCCGCTGCCGGCGCCGCCACCGCGACCGCGGCCGCTGCGGCGGATACGCCGAATTTTTCCTCCATCTCCTTGATCAGGCTCGACAGCTCGAGCACTGTCATGTTGGAAATTGCTTCAAGAACTTCAACTCTGCCTAATGCCATTGTGATCTCCTAAGTATAAGTGAGGTGTAAGGAATGAGGCGTGAGGCGGGGTCAACCAGGGTTTACCCTTCACCACCCACCACTCATCCTTCATCAAAGTCACGCAGCCTGTTGGTTCCGGTCCCGTACGGCGGCGACGGTACGCACGAATCTGGCAGGCACTTCGTTGAGCGTCCGCACCATCGTCGCAATCGGCGCCTGCATTGTCGCCATCAGTCTGGCAATCAGTTCGTCGCGGCTCGGCAGCACAGCCAGATTCGCCACGTCCTTCGCGGACATGACGAAATTCGGCATGGCGCCGGCCTTGATTACGAACTTTTCGTTGCTCCTGGCAAACTCGTGCAATACCTTCGCGACTTTCGCTGGATCGCTCGAAATACCGTAGGCAAGCGGACCGACCATTTTTTCGGACAGTCCGACGAACGGCGTTGCGGCGACGGCACGGCGCGCCAGCGTATTCTTGAGGACGCGCAGATAAATTCCCGAGCCGCGCGCTCGTCTGCGCAATTCGGTCATTGCTGCGACCCCAAGGCCACGGTATTCGGCGACTACTATGGCCTGCGCCAGCGCAACTTCCGCACTGATTTCGGCCACGGCTGCCTGCTTCTGTTCCAGATTAAGACCCAAGGCCTACCTCCGCAAAATGTTTAAATGATGAACGATGAATGATTAACGATGAACGAAAAAGAAATTCCCGATACGGCCTTCCAGTCATCGTCCCGCGTCCCGCACACATCGTTCTCCCACCGGCGACCTTAGCTCCAGGCATTAGCAGCAAACCTGATTCTTAGGGACACGCCGTCTGCGTAGAGCGCGAGGAGTGGCGTCAGGAGTGAAAATCCTCAAATCCCCCTGCTGCCCCAACCTCATCAATTAAGTCGTCGGGTTTGGTATCGGCGCCAGCGTTCGGCTTTTGTCGCCTCACGCCTCACGCCTGACACCTTACCTTCAAACCCCTACGGTCTTTGACAACCTGCCGGCAATTCTCGCCGGCAGCCCAAAGTTCATTCCTCCATTATCCGTTCAAACTTCCCTGATCGACGCGAACGCCGATTCCCATCGTACTCGACACCGATACCTTCTTCAGGTAAATGCCCTTGGTGCCCGATGGCCGGGATTTGTTCACTGCATCGAGCAGCGCTTTCAGGTTATCTGTCAGTGCATCGACCGTAAACGACGCGCGCCCGATCGTGCACTGCACGACGCCGGTCTTGTCGGCGCGGTATTGCACCTGACCCGCCTTCGCGTTTTTCACGGCAGCGGCGACGTCCTGCGTGACAGTGCCGACTTTCGGGTTCGGCATCAATCCGCGCGGCCCGAGTATCTGGCCAAGCTGGCCGACCACACGCATGGTGTCGGGCGTTGCGATCACGACGTCGAATTCCATCTTGCCGCCCTTGATCTCCGCCGCGAGATCGTCCAGCCCTACGATATCGGCGCCAGCATCCTGCGCGGCTTTGGCCTTGTCGCCCTGCGCGAACACCGCGACGCGCACAGTTTTGCCGGTGCCGGCCGGCAGCACGACCGAACCGCGCACGGTTTGGTCCGACTTCTTGGCATCGATTCCAAGATTGATCGCGACGTCGATCGATTCATTGAACTTGGCGGTCGCGTTTTCCTTGACGACCTTGATCGCGTCGCTCAACGGATAAAGTCTGGCGCGGTCGAACTTGGCCGCCATCGCTTTATAGCGCTTCGAGAGATGTGCCATGTCACGCTCCCTCGACGTCGACGCCCATGCTGCGCGCGCTGCCAGCTATGGTATTCACGGCCGCTTCGAGGTCAGCGGCGGTCAGATCGGGCATTTTGACCCTGGCGATTTCCTCGGCCTGGGCACGCGTCAGCCTGCCGACCTTGTCGGTATGCGGACGCGGACTGCCCTTTTCGAGCTTCAGCGCTTTCTTGATAAGCACCGATGCAGGCGGGGTCTTGATGATGAAGGTAAAGCTCTTGTCGGCATACGCCGTCACCACCACCGGCAGCGGCAGGCCGGCTTCCATTTTCTGTGTCTGCGCGTTGAACGCCTTGCAGAACTCCATGATGTTGAGGCCGCGCTGGCCCAATGCCGGCCCGATCGGCGGGCTCGGATTGGCTTTCCCGGCGGGCACCTGCAGCTTGATCAAGCCTACGATTTTTTTTGCCACGATGACTACTCCCGTTAGTGAGTGTTAACGGATGGTGAGGCGTGAGGCGTAAGGCGTGAGGCGAAAAAGCCTCATGCTCGACACCGCAACTGCCTGTTCCACCCTCCCCGTATCAAAAACAAACTGCCGTCTTAAAACATGCTAGGGGCTAAACGCCTCACCCCTCACGCCTTACGCCTTACGCCTCACGCCTTTTCCACCTGCCCGAAATCGAGCTCAACCGGAGTCGATCGTCCGAAGATCGTCACCGATACCCTGATCTTGCTCTTGTCGTAATTTACTTCTTCCACGTTACCGTGGAAGTCGGTAAACGGCCCATCCTTGACGCGCACCGCCTCGCCGATTTCGAACAGCACCTTCGGTCGCGGCTTCTCGACGCCTTCCTGGATCTGGTCCAGAATATTCTGCACTTCCTTCTCCGAAATCGGAGTCGGCTTGGTCGACGTGCCGCCGATAAACCCCGTAACTTTCGGCGTACTCTTGACCAGGTGCCATGTATCGTCCGTCATTTCCATCTCGACCAGCACGTAGCCCGGGAAAAACTTGCGTTCGGAGATGTTCTTCTGACCGCTTTTCATCTCGACGACTTCTTCCACCGGCACCAGAATCTGGCCGAACTTTTCCTGCATGCCGGCGCGGGCGATGCGATCCAGCAATGTTCGCTGTACGCTCTTCTCGAACCCCGAATAGGCGTGCACCACATACCATTTCTTGCTCATGTATCGCCCTGCCCCATCAACAGGCGTACCGCCCATAGCAGCCCCGCGTCGACCAGCCACAGAAATATCGCCATTACCACCACAAACGCGAAAACCAAACCTGTGGTTTGCAGCGTTTCCTTGCGGGTCGGCCAGACTACGCGTTTGGATTCGTCGATTGCTTCCTGCGAATACGCGAAAAACTCCCTGCCGGGTGCCGTGGTCAGAAACACCACAGCGCCCGCCGCTGCGCCCCCAATCACCGCCACCACGCGGATGATCATCAAACTTTCTGACCAGTAATAGAATGCCGCGATACCCGCCACCAGCAACATTCCTGCTACCGCAATCTTTATGTTGTCTACCATTTCTTCCGTTCAGGGTTGAGCGTGAAAACACCTTACCTGCACTACGTTCGCCCTTGTCTGCTGTCACGCCAAACTCTCAATTGCAGTAACGCCAATCTCTCAATTCCCGACGCTCGACTGCTTCCTTGGCAGGCCAGGAGGGTCTCGAACCCCCAACCTTCGGTTTTGGAGACCGACGCTCTGCCAATTGAGCTACTGGCCTATGTCTGTGAGGCACGAGGCGCAAAGTGTGAGTGCAAGTTCGCTTGAGGCCTTTGGCCTCACTCCTCACGCTTCCTCCCCGCGCGTTACTCGATGACTTTCGCGACCACGCCGGCGCCCACCGTCTTGCCGCCCTCGCGTATCGCAAAACGCAGCCCCTCTTCCATCGCAATGGGCTGTATCAACTGCACCGTGATCGACACGTTGTCCCCCGGCATCACCATCTCCGTGCCCTGCGGCATCTCGATCGAGCCGGTGACATCGGTGGTGCGAAAGTAAAACTGCGGCCGATACCCGTTGAAAAACGGCGTATGACGCCCACCCTCGTCCTTGGACAGCACGTAGATCTCGGCAGTGAACTTGGTGTGCGGAGTAATCGAGGCGGGCTTCGCCAGCACCTGCCCGCGCTCAACCTCCTCGCGCTTGGTGCCCCTCAAGAGCACCCCCACATTGTCCCCCGCCTGACCCTGGTCCAGGAGCTTTCTGAACATCTCCACCCCGGTGCACACCGTCTTCAGTGTTGCCTTCAGCCCCACGATCTCGATGTCATCGCCCACTTTGACAATGCCACGCTCAATCCGCCCAGTCACCACCGTGCCGCGGCCCGAGATCGAAAACACGTCCTCCACCGGCATCAGAAAGGTGCCATCCAGCGCACGCTTGGGCTGCGGAATGTAGGCATCGAGCGCTTCCGCCAGCTTCAGTATCGAGCCCTCGCCCAGATCGGAGGCATCCCCCTCCATCGCCTTCAGCGCGCTGCCAATCACAATCGGGGTCTGCTCCCCGGGAAACCCATACTTGGCCAGCAACTCGCGAACCTCCACCTCCACCAGCTCCAGCAGCTCCGGGTCATCGACCATGTCGGCCTTGTTCAGATACACCACGATATAGGGCACCCCCACCTGGCGCGCCAGCAAAATGTGCTCGCGCGTCTGCGGCATCGGCCCATCGGCCGCCGACACCACCAGTATCGCCCCGTCCATCTGCGCCGCCCCCGTGATCATGTTCTTGATGTAATCCGCGTGCCCCGGACAGTCCACGTGCGCATAGTGCCGCTTCGCCGTCTGATACTCCACGTGCGCCGTGTTGATCGTGATCCCGCGCGCCTTCTCCTCCGGCGCATTGTCAATCTGGGCGTAAGTCCTGACATCCCCACCATACTTCTTCGCCAATATCATCGTCAGCGCCGCCGTCAGCGTCGTCTTGCCATGGTCCACGTGGCCTATCGTGCCCACGTTCACATGCGGCTTGGTCCGCTCAAATTTCGCTTTTGCCATTTTTTTTGCTCCGTTCCCCGTCCAAATTCCCGCCAGTCGTTCGTCGATCCCCGCCGTGCCGCCCGCTAAGTCCGTTGTGCAATCCGCAAAAAACTTTTTGACACCGGCTGTCGAAACCCTGCACAGCAAGATTTCGTGTCACAGACTCTGGTGCCCATGGCGTGGATTGAACACGCGACCTCTCCCTTACCAAGGGAGTGCTCTACCACTGAGCTACATGGGCAAAACACTTCCGCCCGTTACTTCTCCCCTCCAGGCAACACCCGGCGGGCCTTTCCAGCGGCCCCCCCCAGCTACTTATCATCGGGAACGAAGCAGCCGCGCTTCGCTCCTGACTGGAGCGGGTGAAGGGAATCGAACCCTCGTCGTAAGCTTGGAAGGCTTCAGCTCTACCATTGAGCTACACCCGCGACTCTGATAGAACCCGGCTTTCCCGTTTACCACCAGCCATTAATGCTTGGTGGAGGGGGAAGGATTCGAACCTTCGAAGGCAGAGCCGTCAGATTTACAGTCTGATCCCTTTGACCGCTCGGGAACCCCTCCGAACGAAACCGCGCATTATGGTGCTTCCATCAATTATCGTCAAGCAATTGAGTGGCTTACCCGCTCAGCTTGATTCGCGCCGTAGCGCCACCTAGAATCCGGCAGAGCACCGGAAATCACTTTGGTTCGCAAGGAGTTAACCATGGACATGGATACCCCCGATCAGATCGCCGCGCGACCCGAAGCGACTCAGGGCACCTCCCCGCGCGGCGCGGCCAAGCGCAAGACCTACAAAGGCGCCGAGATCATGATCGAGTATCTGATCAAGGAAAAGGTTCCCTACCTGTTCGGCGTGTGCGGCCACGGCAATATCGGCTTTCTCGACGCTGCGGCGGGCGCCGCCGACCGCATCCGGACGATCTCGGTGCATCACGAGCAGGCGGCAGGTTACATGGCCGATGCCTATTTCAAGGTCCGGCATGAGCCCGTTGCGACCTACACTTCATGCGGACCGGGGTCGTGCAACCTGCCGATCGCGCTCGCCGGCGCAATGATGGATTCATCGTCTTTCCTCGCCATCACCGGCAACGTGCCCACCACCCAGTTCAACCGCATGCCGTTCCAGGAAACCGGCCGCTATTTCCAGGGCGACTTCCCTTCGGTGATCCGCCCGCTGGTCAAGAAGAGCTTTCAGCCGACGCGGGTGGAAATGCTGCCGCTCGCCATGAAGCAGGCGTTTGGTCTGCTGCGCACCGGCCGGCCGGGACCGGTGAACATCGACGTGCCGCTCAACGTGTTCCAGGAAACCGCCGAAGTCGAGATACCCGATCCCGATCCGTTGGTGAAACAGCGCTCGCCCGGCGACCTCAACGCACTCGAACAGGCGCTCGACCTGCTGCTCGCAGCCAAGCGCCCGGTGATCCTGGTCGGACAAGGCGGCCTGATCGGCGAGGCCACCGGGACGCTGCTCGAATTCCTCAAGCTCGTGCGCATTCCCGTGGTCACCAGCCCCAATGGCAAAGGAACGCTGGACGAAACCCTCGATCTCGCGTTCGGCGCTATCGGCAGAAACGGCCCCTATGCCGCCAACGAAGCCGCGCGCAATGCCGATGTTCTGCTCGCGCTTGGCTGCAGCTTTGACGACCGCGCCACCAGCGCGTGGATCAGCGGCTATACGCTTACGATCCCACCCACCCGGCTGATCCAGATCGACAACGACCCGTCCGAGATCGGGCGCAATTACCCCGTGACTCTCGGCATACTCGGCGACATCCGCGCGAGCCTCGAAATATTGGTGCGGCGCGCGCGGGAAAAACTCGCGTCCACGCCCAAAACATTCGATAACTGGGTCGCCACACTGCGCGACTGCAGGAAAACATGGGACGACTATCAGAAACCGTTCACCGAATCCGACCAATTCCCGCTGCGCCCCGAGCGCCTGATGCAGGGCCTGTCGCGCGTGGTTCCGGAGAATGCGCTGTTCGCGACCGACGTGGGCGTGCACCACAACTGGGTAGTGCAGTTGTGGAAAGCACGGCGTCCGCGCCATCTGCTGCAATCGTGGGGCTTTGCCTCGATGGGCTTCGCGACCTGCGGCATACTCGGTGCGAAGCTCGCCCAACCCGAAAGCCCGGCGATTGCGGTCGTCGGCGACGGCTCGTTCCTGATGACGCCACACATACTCGCCACCGCAATGGAATACGACATTCCCGCAGTGTGGGTGGTGTGGAACAACTGCGGCTACTGCTCGATACGCGACATGCAGCTCGGAATGTTCGGCCAGGAACTCGCGACGAGCTTCCAGATCGACAAGACCAAGAAACTCTTCAGTACCGATTTCGTGATGCTGGCGCACTCAATGGGCGCTCAGGCCGCGCGTGTCGACCGCGCCGGCGATCTCGAAGGCGTGCTCGAAACCGCAATCAATGCCAACCGGCCTTACCTGGTGGAAGTCATGGTCGACCGCGATATCCGGCCGGTCGGCACCGGCACCTGGTCGCTACCGCCGTTTCCGCACGCAGAACCGAACTTCAGGAAACTCGCGGGGCTCGACAAGTAAGCCGGTATCCGGCCGGACGCTCGTGGCCGGGATTCGGGTTGTCACGCTTTTTTCGGGCCGTGCGCCGGTGGCGCATCGAGTTCGCGGTAATGTCGGAAAATACCCTGCTGGTTGAATCGCAGCCGCCGCTTGGAGGCGAGGTAAGCGGAGACTCGCGGCAGCGCCGCGACCTGCGCGGCCAAATCATTCAGCCGCGGATACTCGGGCTTTAATCGCAACATTGCGCGCGGCAACGCGTAGCGCAGCCCCGTTATGACCTGGAACATCGACAAGTCGGCGTATGTCAGCTTTTTCCCGCACAGATAACGGCTGCCGTGCGGATTGCGCTCGAGCACGCGCTCGAAGTATCCAAGATATTTCGGCAGCCGCGCCCCGCGCAAATTCGCCGCGCGGCGCCGCGCCGCCGCTTTCTGATCTTCATAATAAAGCGCCGATGAAATGGGATGGTGGCTGTCGTGAATTTCAGTAACGAAATCGGCGAGGGTCAACTGCAATTGATGTGTCCACAACCGGCCCGCCTCGTCCTTGGGCGCCAGATCATGGCGGGCGCCGAGAAACAAAAGAATATTGGCCGTCTGGCCGATGATCCGTTTTCCCGCCTTCAGGAAGGGCGGCGCGAACGGCGGGCATACGAGCGCCTCGTCGCCGAGCCAGCGTACAAGCGCAGGCAATCCCATGCCCTCAGCCTCGGTTCCGCGCGCCACATCCACGTATTCGGCGCCCGCCTGTTCCAGCGCGAGGCGGACGAATTCGCCGCGCCCCTGAATCGAAGGCCAGTAGAAAAGCTCGTAGCGCATGGTTGTGCTCC
>Ga0080064_1001537_pt1 | contig 45804 bp, 31 predicted proteins | sample Subgrocontami54m_FD_69260 | JGI IMG/M metagenome (GOLD analysis project Ga0080064, IMG submission 69260) | Subsurface groundwater microbial communities from S. Glens Falls, New York, USA - GMW46 contaminated, 5.4 m (SPADES assembly) (version 2) ...
GGATCCGCCGCCTCCTTGTCCGGAAGAATCGACCACCAGCCAGCTACGCCAGCCACCGCCAATCCGCTGCGCTTTCCCAGGTCTATGCGGCGGGCCGGCTTGGGTTAAGTTGACGGCAATGGGCGTTAGGCGACGCGCTCCGCGCGGGGAAGATCGCCGGCGCTGCCGTGGACGTGCTCGTACAGGAGCCGGTCACGTCGGACTGCCCGCTCCAGGGGCTGGACAACTGCCTGATCACGCCGCACATGGCGGGGACGACCCTCGAGTCGCAGCAGCGCATCCTGGCCGCGTCGATGGCGAACCTCAGCCGCGCCCTCCGCGGCGAGCCAATCGCCGACCGCGTGGTGTAGCTGCGGAGAGGTTGGTACAATCCTCGGCCTTTCGCTGGAGGTGACGACCATGCCCCGCCGGATCGCTGCCCTCTCGTTCGCCTTGATCTTGCCGCTCTTCGCACAAGAGCCGCTCGCGGAGACGCTCCTGCTGCAGGACCCGAGCGCCTCGCGCGAGCACGTCGTCTTCGCGTATGCCGAGGACATCTGGGTCGTTTCTCGGGAGGGCGGCGTCGCGCAGAGGCTGACCAGCAGCCTGGGCACGGAGGCCACGCCACGACTCTCCCCCGATGGCCGCTGGGTCGCCTTCACGGGGGAGTACGAGGGGAACCTCGACGTCTACGTGATCCCCGTCACCGGAGGCGCGCCGCGCAGACTCACGTGGCACCCAGGCACCGACCGCGTCCGTGGCTGGCACCCCGATGGGAAGCGCATCCTCTTCACCAGCGGCCGCCTCGGAGGCGCCCCCGTCGAGCGCCTCTTCCTCGTCCCCGCGGACGGCGGGTGGGAGGAGCCCCTCGATCTCCCCAAGGTCTGGCACGCCGCGTACAACGAGGACGCCACGAGGATCGCCTACACCCCCATCCCCGACGCCTTCCGCACGTGGAAGCGCTACCGCGGCGGTCGCATCCCCCCCGTTTGGATCTACGACATTGCGACGCACGAGGTCGAGCAGGTCCCGCACGAGGTTGCCTCCGACACGTTCCCGTGCTGGCTCGGCGGCGACGTGTACTTCGCCTCCGACCGCGACGGGCACATGAACATCTGGAAGTACCGACCGGGGTCGTACCAGGTGGAGCAGGTGACCCGCTTCGCCGACTTCGACGTGCGCAACATGACCGCAGGCGGCGGCGTCCTCGCCTTCGAGCGCGCGGGGGCGGTCCACCTCCTCGGCCCCGCGAGCGGCGAGGTCACGCGACTCCGCGTCAGTATCGTCAGCGACGACCTCTCCCGCCTCCCGCGATGGGAGGAGGTCAAGGGCTCGGTGCGCGACGGCGCAATCGCGCCCAACGGCAAGCGGGCCGTCTTCGAGGCCCGCGGCGAGATCCTCTCCGTACCCAAGGAGCACGGCGACGCCCGCAACCTGTCCGAGTCGCCCGGCGCGCACGACCGCACGCCCGTTTGGAGCCCCGACGGAAAACAGGTTGCGTGGCTCTCCGACCGCGACGGCGAGTACCGCCTCCTCGTCCGCGACCAGCTCGGGCGCGAGGAGCCGAAGGCGTACGACCTCGGGAGCGGCGGCTTCTTCCTGGAGCCTTCGTGGAGCCCGGACGGCAAGCACGTCCTCTTCCAGGACAAGGGGAACCTCCTCGCCTACCTGACGCTCGAGTCGGGGAAGGTCACCGAGGTCGCACGCTGCCTCGGGACGCTCGGCGTGTTCGGCTTCTCCGCGACGTGGTCGCCGGACAGCAAGTGGATCGCCTTCCTCCGGCGCGACGCGGAGACGGCCTACGACCGCGTCTGCCTCTACGAGCTGGAGGGGGCCCGCACGGCGGTCCTCACCCACGCGCTGTGCTCGGCGGGGTCCCCCGCGTTCAGCCGCGACGGGAAGCACCTCTTCTTCACGGCGAGCGTCGAGAGCGGCCCGCGCCGATTCGGCCTGGACATGAGCGCCAGCGCCGCGCGCCCGTCGAAGTCGCGGATGTTCGTCGTGGTGCTCAGGAAGGACGGGAAGAACCCCCTCGAGCCGAAGAGCGACGAGGCAATCGACGACAAGAAGCCCGATGTGAAGAAGAAGGACGACGACGAGAAGAAGGACGAAGACAAACCCGAGGACAAGCCCGAGGACGAGCCGGAGGACAAGCCCGAGGACAAGAAGGAAGACAAGAAAGAGGAGAAGCAGCCCGAGGGTCCCTCGGCCGACTTGGAGGGAATCGAGCAGCGGATCCTGGGCCTCCCGGTCGGCGCGGGCCAGTACTCGGGCCTGGAATGCGCGAAGACCGTGCTCCTCTACATCGAAACAGGTGAGGGGGACGCCGGCTCCGAGCTGAAGAGCTTCTCGTTCGACGACCGGAAGCCGAAGTCGGTCGCGAAGGACGGCTCGGGCTTCCGCGTCTCCGCCGACGGCAAGTCGCTGCTCGTCCGCTCGAAGGAGGAGTGGTCAATCATGACGGCCGACGGGAAGGACAAGAAGGTCCTGGGCGTTGGGGGCGTCAAGGTGCGAGTGGACCCCGCGCAGGAGTGGCCGCAGATCCTGCGCGAGGTCTGGCGGATCCAGCGGGACTACTTCTACGACCCGGGCATGCACGGCGTCGACTGGAAGGCGATGTGGGACCGCTGGAGCGCCTTCCTCCCGCACGTGAGGCACCGATCGGACCTGAACCTCGTCATCGCCGAGATGATGGGGGAGCTGTGCTGCGGCCACGAGTACGTCGACGGAGGTGCGATGCCCGAGGGCCCGAAGGGGGCCTCCGTGGGGCTCCTCGGGGCCGACGTCGAGGTCGCGGACGGCAAGTACCGCATCTCGCGGATCTATCGCGGGCAGAACTGGGACGCGGAGCTGCGATCGCCGCTGACGGAGCCGGGCGTCGACGCGCGCGAGGGGGACTACGTCGTCTCGGTGAACGGCGTGCCGCTCGCCCCGCCGACGAACTTCTACGCCGCGTTCGCGGAGCTCGCGGACAACCAGGTCGAGCTGGTCCTCTCCGCGAAGCCCGACGGCTCGGAACCCCGCACGGTGAAGGTCGTGCCGCTGTCCAAGGACGGACCCCTGAGGCAGCAGGCGTGGGTCGAGGCGAATCGCCGCCGCGTGACGGAGCTGTCCGGCGGGCGCCTCGCGTACGTGTACATGCCGGACACGGGAGGGGAGGGGCTTGAGTCGTTCACGCGCGACTGGTTCAGTCAGGTGGATCGGCAGGGGGTAGTCCTGGACGAGCGGTACAACCGCGGCGGCAAGGTTGCGGACTACGTCATCGACGTCCTGTCGCGCGACGTGATGTGCTACTGGTTCAACCGCGAGGGGTGGCTGGCCCGGACCCCGTTCGGGACGATCCAGGGACCGAAAGTGATGGTGGTGAACGAACGGGCGGGCTCGGGGGGCGACGCGATGCCGTGGATGTTCCAGCACGAGAAGCTGGGGCCCCTCGTCGGCACGCGGACGTGGGGAGGGCTGGTGGGCATCTCCGGCTACCCGACGCTGATGGACGGGGGAAGCGTGACATCGGCCTGCTTTGGCATCGTGGACCCCGAAGGGAGCTGGGTGGTGGAGAACGTCGGGGTGACGCCCGACCACGAGGTCATCGAGTGGCCCAAGGAGGTGATCGCCGGCCACGACCCGCAGCTCGAGAAGGCGATCGCAGTGGCGATGGAAATGCTGGAGAAGGCCCCGCCTCCCAAGCGGCCGGAGTGGAAGCCCCCGACGCCGCGGTAGCGAGGATTGCCGCGGCCCGGGCGGCATGGTATCGTCGCCGGGGAGGATGGACGCGAACGCACTCACCGAGCTGATCGAGGCCCTGGCCGCGCTGACGCCCCCGATCCGCGCGTTCCGCGGGTGGAAGGAGCGCGACGCCCTCGCCTCGCTCGCCGCCGCCATGCGCTTCCGCGCCAGGATCGGCGCCTCGCGCCCGCCCCTCGTCGGCCTCTTCGGCGGGTCGGGCGTCGGCAAGAGCGCCATCTTCAACGCCCTCGTCGGCCGCCCCGTCAGCCGCTCGTTCTGGCAACGCCCCACGTCGCTCGGCGTCGTCGCCTCCCTCCCAGCGGGCTTCCCGCGAGACCTCGCGCTCCGCGAGGGGACCGAGCCCCTCCTCCTGCCGTGGCTCGCGCGTACCCCCGCCGGCCCCGAGCCCAGCATGGGCGCCCCCGAGCGCCTCACGATGCACGAACACGCCGAGCCCGCCCTCGCCCGCGTCGCCGTGCTCGATGTCCCCGACTTCGACAGCACCACCGAGGCCAACCGCGCACTCGCAGCCCAGCTCGCCGACTGGGTCGACCTCGCCGTCTTCGTCGCCGATACCGAGCGGTTCTTCGAGGGCGCCTACCTCGAATACCACGAGGCCTGCCAGCGCGGCGGCATCCCGCGCCTCCTCGTCGTCAACAACCGGCAGGGCGTCGATCCGCTCACCCTCGAGGAGCCCGATGCCCAGGAGGCCCTCCGCCGCTATGCCATGACCCCCGAGCGCTGCATCATCCTCCCGCGCATCACGGTCCCGCCCGCCGATCGGGACGCCGGCCCCGAGCGCGTCATGCAGGCCGTCCTCGCAGGCCTCCGCCAGGCCCCCGCGTTCGCCCAGCTCGTCTCCCGCCTCGTCGCCGCCGCCCCCAAGCCGACCGCGAGCACCGGCGGGGAGCTGGCGCGCTTTCGCCAGCTCACGACCGCCCTCCTCGAGCGCTGCGACCGCCGCCGCGCCGCCGCCCGCAGCGCGATGGACGCCCTCGCCCGCCTCCAGCGCGACTGGCGCGAGCGGCTGCGCGACTCCTTCCGCCTCTCCCAGGAGCTGGAGCGCCGCGGGGAGGCCTCGGGCCTCGGCGTGTTCGGCCTCCAGCGGGGCGCCCGCACGCTCCTCTCCAAGGTGAAGGGCGACGAGGGGGCCGAGGCCCTTCCGCCGCCGGAGAGGCTGTTCCGCGAGGACCTGAAGTCCGTGCTCCAGGGAGGCCTCCATGACCTCGAGCGCCGCGTCCGCGACGTGATCCTCGGGTCCGACCTTGCGCGCGACCTCGAGATCGACCCCGCGCGGGACCTCGCGACGCCGGCGGCCGCGCTCGATGGCGTCTCCGGCGACCTGGAGCGGCTCGCGGGAGAGGTCCGCGCGACGATGGAGGACTTCTTCAAGAAGAAGGGGACCTCGGAGACGGCCGTCCGGGCTCTCTACGTGGCGACGCTCGGCGCGTGGGTGGCTGGCGGCGTCTGGCTCGCGCCGGCCCTCTTCATCGGCGCGGGGGCGCAGTCGGTGCTGATGGACTACCTCCCGCGATGGGGCCTGACCACGTTCCATTTCAAGCTGCGCAAGGCGCGGCAGGGGTGGGAGAGGCTGCTGGAGGGAAGATCGAAGTCCCTCCTCGCCGCCCACAGCGAGGCGCTCGAGGCGATGCTCGTCGACGAATCGAGTGCGGCGAGGATTGCGGGACTGTTGAAACGGATCTAGGATCAGGGCGGCGCCCTGGCGGGCGTCACCCCTTGCGCGCCCTCACGGGCGCGACTCCAGCAGACGGGGCAGGGAGATTGGCGATGGCACCTGGACCGGCCTGGGACGACGAGGACGAGCCGACGGTGATCCGTCAGGCTCCCATCCCTTTGCCGCCCGCGGGCCTCATGGAGAAGCTCAACCGGCGCGGGACGCTGTGGGGCGTCGCCGGCATACTCCCGCCCCTCGCCTTCCTCAGCCTCGTGGCGGTCGCCAGGCACCAGGGGCACTGGACGACGGAGCCCTCGACGCCCGAGTGGCTCGCGACGGTGCTGGCGGTCGGCGCCATCGCCGGCCCCCTGCTGGGCCTCGTGGGCGGCTGGCTCGCCCTGCGGAACGGCCTGCGCGTCCATCGGACGCTGACCGCCGCGGGCATCAAACACAACCCTCCCGCGGGGCTTTCGCTCGGGTGGAGCGCCGTCCTCTTCGGCGTGGCCGGGCTCGGCGTCGCCCTCTGGATGGTCGGCCGCGCCGCGGCGAGCCTAAGGTAGGAGAGCATGACCGACCAGCAAGCTGGCCCTGCCAGCGTCGCCCACGAGCTCGATCGCCTGAACGCCGCGCATGCCGCGTGGTTCGGCAAGGCCCCGCTCGAGGTCCGCTTCCAGCCCCTCGCGGAGGGGATCGCCGACGCCCTCTTCGTCTACGGCGTCCTCGGCGCCAAGGACGTTGGCAAGTCGACCTTCCTCGAGGCCCTCGTCGGCGAGCCCGTCAACCGCGAGAAACAGGGGCTCAACCGCGGGACCGACGAGGTCGTCGCCTTCCTCCACGCCTCCGCGCTGGAGCCCTTCCGTCACCGCCTGGAGGCGATCGGCAAGGCCGCCTTCCGCTTCCTCGACGGCTGGAATGCCGATCCGATTGGCGCAGGCGGCCCCGTCCCAGTGCGCGTCTTCGTCCATCGTCGTGACGACCTCGCGCGCGTCGTCTTCCTCGACCTCCCCGACTTCTCGAGCATCTTCGAGGAGCACCGCCGGATCCTGGATGCCGTCAGCCCGTCGCTCAACGGCTTCCTCTGGCTGACGAGCACCAACTACAACCTGCAGACCTTCGCGGACATGGTCCGCCGGCAGAACAAGTCGACGGGGAACTACTGGTACGTCGTGAACAAGGCCGACCTCATCGCCGACGACTACGGCACGGCGCAGCTCGCGCAGTTCCGCGAGAGGGTGACGCAGGACCTCGCGCGCATGGTCCCAAAGGAGGCCCGCGTCGAGGTCCTCCTCATCAGCGCGCGAAGGCCCGCGGAGTTCGACCTCCCGGCGCTCCGCAAGCGCCTCGTGCGCGAGCACGCCGTGAAGGAGATCGAGGAGGCCAAGCGCCGCAACGTGCACGACGGGTTCCACAAGGTGGCGGGGGAGATCGAGACGTACTACGGCGCGGCGAGTCTGCGAGAGGGGATCGACCGGGTGGTCTCCGAGATCCCGGACCGCGTCGCCGAGGAGCTCCCCGGCGACTACCGGGAGCGCGTCGCCACGCGGATCCTGGAGGACGAGGACGCGCTCCGGAAGCTGCGGTCGAGGTACCTCTCCCACTGCGTGAAGAAGTGGCCGATCCTCCGCACGCTCCACATGATCCTGACGCCGATCGCCGGGTGGGCGGCCCGAAGGCTCTCGTCCGTCCTCATGGAGGAGCCCGGTCCGCGGACGCTCGAGGAGATCGCGACGGTGGGCGGCCGGGGCCTCGCCGAGCGCGTCGCATCGGCGCAGGGGGCGCTCCGGGAGGCGCACTGGGAGGCGCATCGAGCTTTGCGCGGGACCCGGGCCGACCTGCCGGCGGAAGACCCGGCCGCCGTAGGACGCGAGGTCCTCGCGCGCGTGGGCGCAAGGGACGCCGAGGTCCGGGAGGAGGCCCTCGAGGCGGCCAAGGCCGCCTACAAGGGCCCGGGCGCCGTGATGAGGCTTCTGCTCTTCTTCCCGATCGTCTGGTTCCCGTTCGTCCAGCCGATCCTCCAGATGGCGCTCACGATGTGGGCGGACTCCGGGGTGGTTGAATGGTCCCGGGTCGCCCTCCTGGTCGTCTCGGTCCTGGGGGCGTCGCACGTGATCCAGAGCCTCGCCGTGCTCGCGATGGTCTACGTCCTCTTCCTGATCGGCCTCGCCTCGCGCTGCAACGCGCGGATCACCGAGGCCCGCTCGGAGCCGCTCTTCGAGCTCTGGCGCGAGGCGCTCCCGCAGATCGTCGTCGAGCGCCTCTCCCGCCCCTACGAGGAGGCGCGCACGGCGCTCGCTGGGCTCGCGCAGGGGGTCGACGATCTGCGCTCCCGCGTCGGAGACGGTCGGGCGGCGTAGCGCGCGTCCCTTGACCCCCTGCGCCGCTCAGGTACGATGCTCCCCGCGTCCTTGGAGGTTCCCCCATGCCGGCTGCCACGAAGAAGCCACGCTACCAGCCGCACCCGATGCTCGCGCGAGAGAAGAACACCATGGCGAAGCTCGCCGAGACCACCGGCAAGACCTTCGCGCAGTGGGTCGAGCTGGCGCGCAAGAAGGGAATCACCGACAAGTGGACCCTCAAGCAGTGGCTGATGAAGGAACACGGCCACGTCAGCATGAACGCGGACTGGATCGTCCATTCTGCCCTGTCGATCGACGTGACGGACTACGACGTACCCGAGCCCCTCGTCGATGCCCTCTACTCGGGCCCGAAGGAGGCTCTCCGCCCGCTCCACGAAAAGGTCGTCGACGCGGCCCTGGAGCTGGGGAAGGACGTCATCGTGACGGCGTGCAAGACGATGGTCCCAATCTACCGCAAACACGTCTTTGCGGAGCTGGCCCCCGTGGAAGGGGGTGTGCAGGTGCGGCTCGCCCTCGGCGACACGAAGGAGGGCGGACGCCTCGAACGGGGGGACGCGCGGACGCCCGGCGAGCGACTCACGCACTGCGTCGTCCTTCGGTCGCCGAAGGAGGTGGACGCGGAGTTCCGCAAGTGGCTGGCGAGGGCGTACGAGCTGGGCGCCGAGAAGATGGAGCACGCGGTGGGGGAGGCCGAGCCTCCGCCCGACCTCGCGAAGGCCCTGAGGTCCTCCTCCCCGGCCGCCCAGACGTGGGATACGTGCACGCCGGCGATGCGCCACGACTTCATCGAGTGGGTCGTCTCCGCGAAGGCGGAGGAGACGCGGGCGCGCCGCGTCGCCCAGGCGATTCAGCGGCTTGCCTCGGGGAAGAGGCGGGCGTACTAGCTGGACGGCCCCAACCGGCGCCTATACAATTTCCCGGCCCCCCGGCCTGCGAGAACCAGATGCCCGTCCGCGGATACATCGCGCTCGCCCTGCATGCCCACCTGCCGTACGTCCGGCACCCGGAGCACCCCGAATTCCTCGAGGAGGACTGGCTCTTCGAGGCGATCACCGAGACGTACATCCCGATCCTCGACGTCTTCGAGCGGCTGGTCCGCGAGCGCGTCGACTTCCGCATGACGATGACGATGTCACCGACGCTCTGCGAGATGCTCTGCGACCCGCTCCTCCAGGAGCGCTACCTCCGGCACCTGGGCAAGCTGCTCGACCTCGCCGATCGCGAGGTCCACCGCACGCGGTCGATGCCCGAGTTCCACGACACGGCGGAGATGTACCTGCAGCGGTTCCGCCGCGCGCTCGAGATCTTCGAGGGGCACTACCAGCGGAATCTCGTCCGGGGCTTCAAGAACCTCCAGGACCTCGGAAAGCTGGAGGTGCTCACGTGCGCCGCGACGCACGGGTTCCTCCCGCTCATGCTGCGCCGCGAGGCGGTCCGCGCCCAGGTCGAGGTCGGCTGCCAGAACTACATGAAGCACTTCGGCCGGCGCCCGCGCGGCATCTGGCTCCCCGAGTGCGGCTACAACCCCGGCGACGACCGCCTGCTGCACCGCGCGGGGATCGAGTACTTCATGGTCGACACGCACGGCCTCCTCTTCGGGTCCCCGCGGCCGCGGTACGGGATCCACGCGCCGGTGCGCTGCCACAGCGGCGTCGCGGCCTTCGCCCGGGACATCGAGTCCTCGAAGCAGGTCTGGAGCGCCAAGGAGGGGTACCCGGGGGACGGGGTCTACCGCGAGTTTTACCGCGACCTCGGCTACGACGCGGAGTACCCGTACATCCGCCCGTTCCTCCACTCGGACGGCGTGCGGCGGAACATCGGCCTCAAGTACTTCAAGGTCACGGGCGAGGTGGAGCTCCACGAGAAGCAGCCGTATCGTCGGGCTGACGCGATCGAGAAGGTCGCCGGGCACGCGGCGAACTTCCTCTTCAACCGCCAGGCGCAGGTGAAGCACCTGGAGGCGGCGCTGGGGCGGAGGCCGATCGTCGTCGCCCCGTACGACGCGGAGCTGTTCGGCCACTGGTGGTTCGAGGGGCCGGAGTTCCTCGATTTCTTCTTGAGGAAGACGTCGTGCGACCAGGACGAACTGGCGCTCACGACCCCGGCGGAATACTTGCGGCAGTCGCCGCGCCTGCAGACGACCACGCCTTCGATGAGCACCTGGGGGAGCCGCGGGTATGCGGAGATGTGGCTGAACCCGTCGAACGACTGGGTCTACCATCATCTCCACGAAGGCGAGGACAGGATGGTAGACCTGGCGAGGATGTTCCCCTCGCCACCGACGCGGCTCCACGAACGGGCGCTCAAGCAAGCGGCGCGGGAGTTCCTCCTCGCTCAGTCCAGCGACTGGCCGTTCATCATGTCGACGGGGACGATGGTGCCGTACGCGCAGAACCGCTTCCGCAACCATATGACGCGGTTCCTGGCGCTCCACGACGCCATCAAGCGGAACGCAATCGATCAGGGGGCATTGGCGGAGATGGAGTCGAAGGACGCGGTATTCCAGGAGATCGACTACAGGGTCTATCTGCCATGAAGATCGTCATCCTCTCCCGTCGCGGCTCGTTCTACTCCACACGCAGGCTGCGTGACGCGGCCAAGGTCCTGGGCCTCGAGGTGAAGGTCTTCGACCCCCTGCGTTGCGTCCTGATCCTCGAGCACGGCCGCCAACGCGTCCTCTACGGCGGCCGCGAGGTGAAGGGGGTGGACGTCGTGATCCCCCGCATCGGGACGTACGGCACCGAGTACGGCATTGCCGTCGTCCACCAGTTCGAGCTGATGGGCGTGCCGGTCATCAACGACCACATCGCCATCGCGCGCGCGAAGGACAAGCTCGGGTGCCTCCAACTCCTCGCCTCCCGCGGCCTGCCCGTTCCGCCGACGATCCTCACGCGGTACCCGCGCAAGCTCCAGGACGCCCTCCGGCACCTCGGCGGCACGCCCGTCGTCCTCAAGCTCCTGCGCGGCACGCAGGGCACGGGCGTCGTGCTCGCCGAGAGCGCGACCTCGGTCGAGAGCGTCCTCGACGCGATTTGGAGCCTCGGCGAGGACATCATGATCCAGAAGTTCATCCGCGAGTCGAGGGGGAGGGACATGCGGATCCTCGTGATCGGCGGCGAGGTCGTCGGGGCCATGCGCCGCACCGCGAGGGAGGGGGAGTTCCGCTCGAACATCCACCGCGGGGGGACCGGGACGATGGTGGATCCGACGCCGACGCTCGCGAAGCTCGCGATCGACGCGACGCGGATCGTCGGCCTCGACGTGGCGGGCGTGGACCTCCTGGAGTCGGATGACGGGCCGCTGCTGCTCGAGGTGAACGCCTCGCCGGGCTTCCAGGGGCTGGAGGAGGCGACGAGCCTCGACATCGCGACACGGATGGTCGAGTACGCGGCGAAGGTCGCCGCCGAGCGCGGTCGGGCGCGTCCGGCCGCAGCGCCGACCCGGGGGGCCTGATGGCGATCCCCGACATCCCGCTGTACGCCGCGGTCGGGCGGCTCGCCGGGGCGCTCGCGCTCGGGACGGTCATCGGCCTGGAGCGGGAGCGGCGCGGACAGCCGGCGGGGATCCGGACGCACGCCGTCGTCTGCATCGGCTCGGCGCTCATGATGATCACGTCGATCAAGATGGCGGAACTCTCGGCGGACAGGGCCGATCCCGCGAGGATCGCCGCCCAGGTGGTGAGCGGGATCGGCTTCCTCGGCGCGGGGGCGATCCTCAAGCACGGGACGTCGATCCGCGGCCTGACCACGGCCGCGTGCCTCTGGGGGGTCGCGGGAGCGGGTCTCGCCGTCGGCGCCGGGTTCTGGTGGGAGGCGATCTTCGGGACGGTCTTCATCACGTCCGCCGTGTTCTTCCTCGACAAGCTCTCCCGGTTGTTCACGATCGGCGAGAGCCTGCGGACGTGCATGGTCACAGCCCGCGACGTGTCGGGCGTGATCGGCCGCGTGGAGGGCGTCCTCGCGCGTTACGAGTGCACGATCCGCTCCCTCGGGATCACGAAGCTCGTGAAGGAGCAGCGCGTCCAGATTCACGCGCTCGTCCAGATCCCCGACCACGTGGACCTCGAGACCCTCGGCCGCTCGATGGGCGCAGTCGAGGGGATTGAACAGTACGAGATCGATTGAGCCTCCCCCCATGGCTGACCAGCCGCAGAAGGACCCGAGCCGGACCCGCATCTACCACGACTTCCTCGTGTCCTCGAAGCTCCTCGTCCGGATCGCGGAGAGCGCGTGGCAGCCCCCGACGGACGTCTTCGAGACGGAGGACGAGGTCCTCGTGCGCATGGAGGTCGCCGGCGTCGACGCCTCCCAGGTCGCGCTGACGCTCGAAGGGAACCGCCTGACGGTCCGAGGGAGGCGGGACGAGCCGCCCTGCGGCAAGCGGCGCGCCTTCCGCCAGATGGAGGTCCACTACGGAGCGTTCGAACGGGAGATCTGGGTCGAGGGCCCCGTCGACGCGTCCCGCGCTCGCGCCACGTACGCCAACGGCTTCCTCGAGGTCGTCCTCCCGAAGGCCCGGCGCGGTCGCACCGGGCGGATCCAGGTCAGGATCGGCTAGCCCCATGCCCAAGACCGACAGCAAGAGCGCCCGCCAGCAAGCTGGCCCTGCCAGCCAGCAAGCTGGCCCTGCCAGCCGGCAAGCTGGCCCTGCCAGCCGGCAAGCTGGCCCTGCCAGCCGAGGGACGAAAGCGGAGACCGCGCTGCCGGTCCTCGCCCTCCGCGACGCTGCGCTCTTCCCGCACATGGTGATGCCGATCGTCCTTTCCGACGACGACGAGCTGCGGCTCGTCGACGACGTCCTCGCGGGGGACAAGCGCCTCCTGCTCGTCCCCGCGCTCGGCGATCCGAAAGAGGGGGAGGAGCCGACGCTCGCGGGGTTCGGGACGCTCTCGGAGATCCTCAAGATGCTCAAGCTCCCGGAGGGAGGCATGCGGATCCTCCTCCAGGGGCACCAGCGCGTGAAGCTCGGACGGGTCGAGGCACGATCGCCGTACATGCGCGCGCAGTTCACGCCGCTCGCGGACACGGAGGCCGAGGGGGCGGAGTCCGAGGGGCTCTATCGGACGATCATCGCGACGTACGTGCGGCTCCTCAAGATGATACCTCACCTGCCCGAGGAGCTGCAGGTCACCGTCCTCAACATCGACGAGCCGGCGCGGCTCGTCAGCTTCGTCCTCTCGAACCTGAATGTGACCATCGCGGAGAAGATCCCGTTCCTCGAGGAGAACTCGCTCAGGAAGCGCCTGGAGCGGCTGCTCGCCCTGGTGAACCGCGAGCTGGCGATCCTGGAGCTCGGCAGCAAGATCCAGTCCAAGGTCCAGTCCGAGTTCGGCAAGGAGCAGCAGGAGCACTACCTGCGCGCCCAGCTCCGCGCGATTCAGCGCGAGCTGGGGGAGGGGGAGGACCGCGCCGCTGAGGTCCAGGCGCTCCAGCAGCGAGTGAAGGACGCGGGGATGCCCGAGGAGGCCTCGAAGGCCGCGGAGGAGGAGATCCGCCGCCAGGCGAGGATGTCGCCGGCCTCGCCGGAGTTCACCACGTCGAAGACGTACCTCGATTGGCTCCTCGCCCTCCCCTGGGCAAAGGAGACGAGAGACTCTCTCGACGTGACGAAGGCCAAGGCCGTCCTCGACGAGGACCACTATGACCTCGAGAAGGTGAAGGACCGGATCCTCGAGTACCTCGCGGTGCTCAAGCTCAAGACGACGGGTGACGAGGCGCCGAGGATGCGGGGGCCGATCCTGTGCTTCCTGGGGCCGCCAGGGGTGGGGAAGACGTCGCTGGGGAGGTCGATTGCGCGGGCGCTCGGGCGAAAGTTCGTCCGGATCTCGCTCGGCGGCGTGCGGGACGAGGCGGAGATCCGCGGCCACCGGCGGACCTACGTGGGGGCGCTGCCGGGGAGGATCATCACGGGTATCCGCAAGGCGGAGGCGCGCAACCCGGTCTTCATCCTGGACGAGATCGACAAGCTCGGTGCCGACTTCCGGGGCGACCCGGGGGCGGCGCTCCTGGAGGTGCTCGATCCGGAGCAGAACCACGCCTTCTCCGACCACTACCTCGAGGTGGCGTTCGACCTGTCGCGCGTGATGTTCATCACGACGGCGAACGCGTACGACACGATCCCGGGGCCGCTTCTCGACCGCATGGAGGTCATCGAGCTGTCGGGGTACACCGAGGAGCAGAAGGTCGAGATCGCCCGGCGGCACCTGATCCCGAAGCAGCGCGAGGAACACGGCATCTCGCCGGAGACGTGCGACCTGCCGGACTCGACGCTCGCGGCGTTGATCCGCGACTACACGCGCGAGGCGGGGCTCCGGAACCTGGAGCGGGAGATCGCGAACGTCTGCCGCAAGGTGGCGAGGCGGATTGCGGAGGGGAAGAAACCGTGGAGGCGGATCGGGCCGGACCTTCTGCCCGATCTGCTGGGGCCGCCTCGATATGAGCGCGAGGTCGCCTCGCGGGCAGGGGAGGTGGGCGTCGCGACGGGCCTGGTCTGGACGCGCGCGGGCGGGGAGATCCTCTTCATCGAGGCGACGCGGATGAAGGGGAAGGGGGCGCTGATCCTCACCGGGCAGCTCGGCGACGTCATGAAGGAATCGGCGCAGGCCGCGCTCTCGTACCTGCGCTCGAACGCGAAGGCCCTCGGCGCGCCCGAGGACTTCCTGGACGGGAGCGACATCCACATCCACGTCCCGGCAGGGGCGATCCCGAAGGACGGCCCGTCCGCCGGGGTGACGCTCGCGACGGCGATCCTGTCGCTGATCACGGAAAGGCCCGTGCGCCCCGACCTGGCGATGACCGGCGAGGTGACGCTCCGCGGGAAGGTGCTGCCGATCGGCGGTGTGACGGAGAAGGTCCTCGCCGCGCATCGCGCGGGGATCAAGCGCCTCGTCATCCCGCGGCGCAACGAGAAGGACCTCGCCGAGGTCCCCGCGCGCGTTCGGAAGGACCTGACCATTCACTTCGCGGACACCCTCGCCGACGTCTTCGCCGCGGCGTTCTAGCGGACGAGGTCCTTCCAGCGCGGGTCGTCGCGGAGCGGCGCGAGGGCGGGGTCGGCGGCGAGGCGCTCCTTCTCGGGGAGCCCCAGGTCCAGCGCACGCCGGAGCCGCGCGAAGGCCGCATCGCGCAGCTTCACGCCTTCCTCGCCGGCCGCCTTCGCCGATCGCCCCGCCTCCACGCGCGCAAGCTCGACGAGCGACCGCTGGAGGAACGCGGTGACCATCGGCTGCCCTGGGCAGCCCGCGAGCGCCTTCTCGAACGCGGCGACTGCGCCCTCCCACTCGAGCAGCCCCGCGTGTACGCTCCCGATCTCGCTGTGAGCCTGCCAGAGCGACGGGTTCCTCCTGGCCCCCTCCACGTAATCCTCGATCGCCCGCGCGAACGCCTCCCGCTCGCTCCCACCGCGAGCCTTCTCGGCGCGCCCGAGGTGCTTCCACCCCATCCCCCGATAGATGTAGAGGTCCGCGAACTCCGGCCGCACGCGGATCCCCTCGCCCGCGTCCGCAATCGCCGATTTGTACAAATCCCTGGGGTCCTCGCCACGGGCCTCCTTGACCTTTCCGAGCAGCCTCCGCGCGTTCGATCTCGTCCCCCATGGGCTGACGAGCGAGCCCTTCCGCTCGATCGCCGCGCCCGCGTCCGCGATCGACTTCTCGTACGCGCCGCAAGGGTCGACGCGATGCTCCTCCTGCCACTGTGCGAGGGCAAGCCACACCCCCGCCCGGTTCGCGTACGCCCCGGGCTGGTCCGGCTCGCGCCGCAGCACCTCTCCCAGGTCCGAGATTGCCTTCTCGTACTCTCGCCTCGGGTCGCCCCCCGCGGTGGCCGTCGCCACGCCGAGGTCCAGGATGGCGTTCGCACGATTGAGGTACAGCTCCCAGCGAGCGTCCGAGATCGCGATCGCCGCCTCGTACCCCGCGAGCGCCTCGGCCAGCGCCGTGCGCGGGTCCTGCCCCAGCGCGCGCTGCCAGTCGGCGCGCGTAATCGCGATCCCGGAGCGTAACGAGAGGGCCGGGATCGACGTGGGAACGACCGCCAGCGCCCGGTCTGCCGCCTCACGCGCCTGGCCCAAGAGCGGCGACGGATCCCGCCCCGAGGCCGCCTCGTCCTCGGCCTGCGACTGGCGGATCGATGCGAGGAGGAGAAGCGCCTCTACCTGCCGCGGGCGTGCATCGAGGACCGCCTGGTCGTCCTCCAGGGCCCCAGGCCAGTCGCGGCGGAGGTACCTCACGTGCGCCCGCGCGTACCTGAGGCCCGTTACGAACGCGGCGAGGTCGGGCGCGTCGATCGCGCGCGTGACCGCCTCCTCGGCAGAGGCGAGGTCGAGTCCCTGCGCGCTGCGGAATCCCTCCATAGCCGCGGAGAGGTCCCTCGCCCCCTCCTCGCCCCAGACGCGCGCCTGGCTGGCCTGGGCGATCAGCGACTGGAACCGCTCGCGGACCGCGGTCATCTTGGGAGACTCGGCCGGGACGGAGAAGGCCTCACGGCCCGCGCGCCCCGAAGCCACGCTGGGGAGGTCCTGGCACTCCACGTAGGTCGAGAAGTGCGCCAGGGCCTCCATGAGGGCGCCGTAGGGGACCTCCGGGTCGAGCGCGGCCGCCTCGCGCATGCGCGCCAGGCCCTCCTCCTCGAACCCCGCGAGGCGGCGGGCCCAGCCCGAGAGCGCAAGCATCGTCGCGCGGGAGGTCGGGTCGTCCGGCGTCGCGCTGACGAACGCGGCGACGTCCTTCCACACGATCTCGGTGGCGGACCGCGTCTCCTCGGGGGAGAGTGACGAGTCGTAGTACCGCCGCTCCATCGCGCCCAGCGCCTCGCGGAGCCTCGCCCACCGCGTGAACACGGCGGCGACGAGGCGGGCCTTCGTCATCACCCGCTCGGCGGCCGCGGCGGACTCGTCGGCGAGCCGCGAGACGGTCGCGCGGTCCGCCTCGCGTGTCGCGAGCTGCCGCTCCACTTCGGAGAGGAGCCGCGCCGCGTCGGCGGCGTCGGGATGGACCGCCAGAAGGCTGCGAAGCCCGTCCCGCGCCTCGACAAACTCGCCTTGGGCGACGTGCGAGCGCGCGGCGTGGAGGGCCTCCGTCCGTTCCGACAGGACATGGAGGCGCCACCCCACGATGCCCAGGACGGCCGCGAGGGCGAGGGCGATGGGCACGACGGCCGCGCGGTTCCGGGAGAGGCGCCTCATCAGGACGCCAATCGACGAGCGGGGCCGCGCGGTGACGGGCTCGCCGGCCGCGCAGCGCGCCAGGTCCTCGGCCAGCGCGCGGGCGCTCGCGTAGCGTCTGGATGGGTCCTTCTCCAGGGCCTTGAGGCAGACGGTCTCGACGTCGATGGGCACGTCGGGCTTCAGCTTGCGCGGCGGCGTGGGGTCCTTCGACAGGAGGTCCACGAGGATGAGGTAGGGGGCCTCGCCGACGAACGGCGGGCGGCCCGTGAGGACCTCGTACATCGTGGCGCCGAGCGAGTAGACGTCGCTTCGCGCGTCGATCGGCGCGCCGCTTGCCTGCTCGGGGGAGGCGTAGCTCGGCGTGCCGAGCATGGCGCCGGTGGCGGTGATCCCCGGCACCGAGAGGTCCCTGGCGAGGCCGAAGTCGGCTAGGCGCGGCTCGCCGTCGCGTCCGACTAGGATGTTCGCCGATTTCACATCGCGGTGCAGGATGCCGATGGCGTGGGCGGCGTCGAGGGCGAGGGCGACTTTGCGGAGGAGGTCGAGCGCGCGCGGGAGGGGGACCTCGCCGCGGCGAAGGAGGCGGGAGAGCGGCTCGCCGTCGATGTGCTCCATGGCGATGAAGGCGCGCGGGCCCTCCTGACCGACCTCGTAGACGCGGACGACGTTCGGGTGGTCGAGGCGCGCGGCGGCGAGCGCCTCGCGGCGCAGGCGCTCGATGGACTCCGGCGAGGCGTGCTCGCCGGCGAGCAGGATCTTCAGGGCCACCACGCGGCCCAATTCGACGTGGCGGGCTCGGTAGACGATCCCCATCCCGCCGCGGGCGATCTCGCCCTCGATCTGGTAGGGGCCGAGGCGATCCGGCAGCGTCGAGTTGCCGGAGTCCGGCACGGGCATGGTCGGGGTATCGGATGGATCGGGCAGGGTCGGTCCTCTCACGGCGGCCCCGAGTATACGATACGACGCGAACTCCGGGAACATGGCCGGAGGCTTTGCCCGAGGCGGCGCCGAGCGGTAGCATGCGGCCCTTCGCAGAGGACAAGGGCATGCCGAAGATCCTGATCGGTTTCCTTCTCGCCATGGCCTCGCTGGCGCGTGGCGAGGAGGGGTGGCGGTCCATCGATGACTTCGAGAATCCCGGCCCGCGCCTGCACAATTGGGTTTCCGCGGGAGCGAACGTAGTCAAAGCTCTGGACGGAGCCAGGGAGGGGCTATTTGCGCTCCGGTGCGATCCGGTCGAGTCGGGCGCCTGGTTCGGCGTGTGCGCCAACATCGAGGGCATGGCGGCCCTGCGCTTCTGGGCGCGCGTGGAGCTGGAGATGGGCATCGAGGTCGAGATCCGAAGTCGAACGGCCGCCGCCCGGATGTGGCGGAAAGTCGACCTGAGCGGTCCGGACTGGCAGGAGATTGTGCTCCCGCTCTGGACGTTCCGCACCGAGGGGGACCCCATCCTGTCGGATTGCGACCTGGTCGCCTTCCGCCCGCGCGGTACCGGCTCCGTGTGGATCGACGACCTCAGGCGGGCCCAGGCCGTGGAAGCGGCGAATCCCCTGATCGAGCCGCTGGACCTCATCTCCCAGCGTGCATTCGGAAAGGCGGCCGGCGGCAGGGCCGAGACACGCAACTTCCGTGTGCTTACGAACTCCCCGATCGACGCGAGGGAGGTCGCGGACGGGCTGGAGGACTTCCGTGACCTGTTCCAGGAGAGGATGCGCCTCCGGAAATGGAACATCGAGGTCCCAGTGACGGTCGTCATTCACGAGACGCGAGACGAGTACGTGGACTTCGTCGCGCGGACCGCGAGGGAGGTCTACGGAGGCGTGATTGACCCGAAGGGGATCACGGCCGGGGGCTTCACCTTCGAGCGGTATTCCTGCACGTCCTACGACCCCGAGCAGGGCGCGAAGCGGCCGGTGTTCTACCACGAGGCCTGCCACCAGCTCGTCACGCAGTGCCTCGGCCTCCGAGGCCCGAACGGCGCGAGCTGGGCGGAGGAGGGGATCTGCTACTACCTCCAGAACGAGTACTTGCCGCAGGCGAACCTCGCCGAGGAGATCGGGAACTTCCTCGAGAATCCGAAGCGGCCCCCCCTCGCCAGCCTGAAGGACACCACGCCGACGACGGGCGTCGTTAACATGACCGGACTCCTCGTCATGGCCTTCCTCGCAGAGGGGCCGCACAGCGACCGCCTGGCGGCCGTCCTCGCCGAGTTGCGCGACGGCCACCACGACCTCGGTCGGGCGGTCGAGCGGGCCCTCGAGATGAAACTCGACGAGTTCGCCGCCGAGTGGGAGGCCTGGGTGCGGGAGACCTACCGCTGACCTTGCGCGTGGATGCACGGGCCGCTAGACTGACCGCGTCATGACCAACACGAAGCACGTGCTCGCCCTCGTCCTCGCGGGGGGGAAAGGCGAGAGGCTCGATCCGCTGACCCGCGACCGCGCCAAGCCCGCCGTGCCGTTCGGGGGAGTCTACCGGATCGTCGACTTCACCCTCTCCAACTGCATCAACTCCAACATCCGGCGCATCATCCTCCCCATCCAGTACAAGTGCGCCTCGCTCAACCGCCACCTCCGCGACGGGTGGACGTTCCTCCCCTCCGCCCTGGGCGAGTTCATCGAGCCCATTCCGCCGCAGCAGCGGATCGGCGATCAGTGGTACAGCGGCACGGCCGACGCCGTATACCAGAACCTCTACGAGGTGGAGAAGCACGAGCCCGACCTCGTCCTCATCCTCGCCGGCGACCACGTCTACAAGATGGACTACTCGCAGATGATCCGCTTCCACCGCGAGAAAAACGCGGACCTGACCGTCTCCGCGGTCGAGGTCCCGCGGAAGGAGGCGAGCGGGTTCGGCATCGTCGCAACGGACGAGGAAAACCGGATCCGCGGATTCCTCGAGAAGCCGAAGGACCCGCCCGCGATCCCCGGCCAGCCCGACATGTCCTTCGCGAGCATGGGGATCTACGTCTTCAACGCGAAGTTCCTGATGGACGTCCTCGAGGCCGACGCGGCGGACGAGAAGTCGAGCCACGACTTCGGCAGGAACATCCTCCCGAAGGTGATCCACACCCATCGCGTCTTCGCCTTCGCCTTCGCGGACGAGAACAAGAAGGCCGCGAAGTACTGGCGCGACGTCGGGACGATCGACGCCTACTACCAGGCGAACATGGACCTCATCTCCGTGTCGCCCGAGTTCAACCTGTACGACCCCGAGTGGCCGATCCGCACCTACCAGCCCCAGGCGCCCCCGCCGAAGTTCGTCTTCGCGCAGGAGTACCCCGGCGGGCGGCTCGGCATCGCGCTCGACTCGCTGGTCTCCCCCGGCTGCATCGTGAGCGGCGGACGCGTACAGAACTCCATCCTCTCCCCGAACGTCCGCATCAACAGCTACGCGGACGTCAAGGAGTCCATCCTGTTCGAGCGCGTGACGGTGGGCCGCCACGCGCGGATCCGCCGCGCCATCGTCGACAAGGACGTGACGATCCCCGAGGGGATGGAGATCGGCTTCGACCTCGAACAGGATGCCAAGCGCTTCGTGGTGAGCGAGGGCGGGATCGTCGTGATTTCCAAAGGCGCGCAACTCTAGGGAGGGCTCATGCGGCTCCAGTTCTGGGGCGCGGTCCGGACCGTGACCGGCTCCATGCATCTCGTCGAGACCGCGAGCGGGCGGGTCCTCCTCGATTGCGGGATGTTCCAGGGGAGGCGGGCGGAGGCGAACGAGCGGAACCGCAACTTCCCGTTCGACCCCGCGTCCGTCGACGCGATCGTCCTCTCGCACGCCCACATCGACCACTGCGGCGCGATCCCCTCGTTCGTGAAGCGCGGGTTCAAGGGGCGGATCTGGTGCACCGACCCGACGGCGGACCTCTGCGAGCACCTCCTGAAGGACAGCGGCTTCGTGCAGGAGAAGGACGCGGAGTACATCAACAAGCGCCTGCGCCCGGGCGAGCCGCGCGTGGAGCCGATCTACACGCAGGTCGACGCGATCGAGAGCCTGCAGCACTTCGCCTCGACGGGGTACGGCGGGACCGTCACGCCCGTCCCGGGCATGAAGGTGACCTTCCTCGACGCCGGCCACATCCTCGGGTCGTCCGCGCTGCTCGTGGAGGTCACCGAGAACGGGCGGACCACGCGGCTCGGGTTCACCGGGGACCTCGGGCGGAAGCGGTTCCCCATCCTGCGCGACCCGCAACTGCTCTCGAACGTCGAAGCCCTGATCTGCGAGAGCACCTACGGCGATCGTCGCCACGGGCCGACCGAGGACGCGAAGGCGATCCTCCTCGGCCATCTGCAGCGCGTCTTCCGCCGCGGCGGGCGGTGCGTGATCCCGGCCTTCGCGCTCGGACGGACTCAGGGGATCGTCTATACCCTGAACGAGCTGTACAACGAGGGACTCCTCCCGCCCGTCCCCATCTTCGTCGACTCGCCGCTCGGCGTGAACGTGACCGAGGTCTTCCGCAGGCACATCGACGTGATGGACAAGGCCGCCCGGGCGGTCGTAGAGCAGGATGGCGACGCATTCGGCTTCCCGCGCCTCTCGTACGTCAAGGACGTCGAGGACTCGAAGGCGCTCAACACCATGCCCGGCCCGCTCGTCATCATCAGCGCGAGCGGGATGTGCGAGGGCGGGCGAGTCCTGCACCACCTGAAGCACACCGTGTCGAACTCCAAGAACCTCGTGCTGCTCACGGGGTTCCAGGCCCAGCACACGCTGGGACGGAGGCTCCAGGAGGGGGCGAAGTTCGCGAGGATCTACGGGGAGGAGGTCCCCGTTCTCGCCGAGGTCGCGAAGATCGACGGCCTGTCCTGTCACGCCGACCAGCTCGAGTTGACGGAGTACGTGACGGCGTGCGCAAAATCGGCGAAGGTGTTCCTGGTGCACGGCGAGTTGGGGGCGGCGGAGGTCCTCCAGGGCACGCTCAGGAGCGCCGGCGTCCCCGACGTGACCATTCCCGACCGGGGCCAGAAGTTCGAGTTGTAGCCGGTGAGGTAGCCCTTGGCGCCCGAGGTCTCCGCCCGGTCCGCCTCGCGGGCCGCGTACGTCGCTGCGGCGTTCAACCTGATCGGCGCCGCGACGATGCTCTTCCTGCTCGAGCCGGGGCTCCCGGTCGACTGGCAAGGCCAGCTTGATGGGGGGAGCCTCCTGGCCGGCCGCCAGGCCTGGGTGGCGTCCCACCGCGCGATGTGGTGGACGGGGTGGATCACCTGGCACGCCGCGGCGATCTCGCTCCTCGGCCTCTACGTCGCCCTGGCCGGGCTCTGGCGCGTTCACGCGCCGATCCTCTGCCCGCTCGCGCTCCTCGTCGCGGCAGCAGGGCTCGCGGCGGACCTCGGCGCCGAGACGATCTACATGGGCGTGCTCCCGGGCCTCGGACGCGAGGCGTTCGCGACGGCCGAGGTGACGGGTTCGCTCTTCACGGGGTACCTCGGCAACGGCCTCTACACGGTCGCGGGGGCGATGCTCACGATCGCGGGTTCGCGGGAGTTGCCGCGCTCCCTGCAGGCGCACGCATGGTTGGTGTGGGGGCTGGGCGTATGGCTCTCCGCGGCCGCGCTCTCCCAGTCGTCCCGGGGGATGTTCCTGAGCACGGCGGCGCTGATGCCGACGTTCGTGCTCTGGACCGTGCTCCTCGGGAGGTGGCTGGCTCGGAGGTGACATGCACGGCATCCCGCCCGTTGACCCCGGCACGACCTTCGACTGGGGAAAGACCTCGGCCGACTACGGCCAGTTCCGGCCCGGCTACCCCGCGAGCTTCTGGAGTCGCCTGGGGGCGCTCGGGGTCGGCCTGACGGGGCAGCGGGTCGTCGACCTGGGCACGGGCACCGGAGTGATGGCCCGCGAGTTCGCGCGGCGGGGGTGCCGCGTGGTCGGCGTGGACGTCTCCGCGGGGCAGGTCGCGGAGGCGAGGCGGCTGGCGGAGGGGGAGGGGCTCCGCGCGGAGTGGGCGGTGGCGCCGGCCGAGGAGACGGGGCTTGCGGCAGCGTCGTGGGACCTCGTGTCGGCCTCGCAGTGCTGGCTCTACTTCGACAAGGCCCGCGCGATCCGCGAGGTGAAGCGGCTCCTCGCGCCGGGCGGGCACCTTCTCACCTGCCACCTCTGCTGGCTCCCGCGGGTCGACGCAATCGCGCGCGAGACGGAGGCGCTCGTGCTCCGCTTCAATCCGCACTGGACGGCGGCGGACTGGGCGGGTGTGGTGCCTGCGTGCCCGTCGTGGGCGGAGGGGGAGTTCGAGGTCGCGGCGATGTTCCGCTACGACGAGGCGGTGCCGTTCACGCGCGAATCGTGGCGCGGACGGATCCGCGCCTGCCGCGGCGTGGGGGCCTCGCTCGCGCCCGACGAGGTGACCCGTCTTGACGCGGAACTCGCCGCGCTGCTCGAACGTATCGCGCCCCTGGCCTTCGAGGTCCTCCATCGGATCGACGCCCACTTCTTTGCGCCGCGCACGGCCTAGAAGCGCAGGTCGGGGTCGCCGAAGAAGAGAAACTCAAGGACCGTGTAGGTGTCGGGGTCCTCGACGTAGTGCTTCGGTTCGCAGTCGTCGCGGTAGGAGAAGGCGATCCGCTCCTTCATGCGGGGGAAGGCCGCGATGTGGGCGCGCTTCGCCTCCAGGAGCGTCTGCGCGATCGGCGTCCCCTTCGTGAGGAGCGGACAGAGCCGATCGAAGTAGAAGAAGCAGGCCGGCGAGTGGCCGTGCCAGGCCATCGTGACGCCCGACGCCCCCAGAAAGCCCACCGCGCCGCGGTCGAAGAGCGTCTCGGGCCAGTTCCCGCGATGCCTCGCGTCGGCGGGGGAGCAGATCGGCATCATGAAGAACGGCTTCCCGTCGAGCGCCGGCAGGTCCTTCACGAGGAACTTGTTCGTCCCGCCCCCCAGGTCGATGTCGAGGGCGCTCGAATGGCCGCCGGAGGCCTCCACGAAGCTCGCCGCACGAATCCTCTCCATGGTGTCGGGCGTGGTCCCCACGTGCTCGAACCGGGCAAAGCCCAGGCGCGCGGCGATGTCGTGGAAGCGCCCGCCGACATCGGTGCCGCCGCCGCCGATCTCGAGGGCCAGGCCGTCCGCCGGCCGCAGCGGGCCCGCCTCGAGCGCCAGGGCGAGCTTGGCGGCGTCCCACGTGTCGTAGAGCCTCGAGGAGGCCACGTCCGGAAGGCCATCGTCGTCGATGTCCTCGTACGGCACGTCCGTGAAGCACGGCTCGCCGCCGTAGGTGACCACGAGGTGCGGGATCCGCGCGGGGGAGCCGAACAGGAGAATCCGGTCGAACCGCCCCTCGGCGTAGGCGGCCTCGATCTCGGCGTCGATCTCGTCCACCGAGCGCTTCGACGTCGAGACGAGCACGCCCTTGCGGTCCGTGGCAAGCCGACGGGCGAGGTCCTGGATCGGCCTCGGCGCGGTGGCCGAGACGACGACGCAGAACCCCTCGTCGCCGAATCGCTCGACACCGCTCTTCGCCTCGGGGAGGGACAAAACGCCGGCTCTGTCAATCCGATACTCCGTGCCGCCCGCAACGGCCAGCACGCCCCCGTCGCGGACCTCCAGCCGCTCGACGCCCCCCTCGGCCTCCTCGATGGCGACGTACCAGGCCGCGGAGCCATGGCCCTCGCCGGAGGCCCGGGACGGCCCCTCGCCCTCGACTTTCCCCGAGAAGCACGCGACGCAGGGGTGGCCGAGGTCGTTGTTGACGAAGCCGGCGATCAGCTCCGCGGGCGCTGCGCCGTCGAGGTCCCCGATGACGAGGGCGGAGTTGTGGCCCGGGTTCCAGAACTCGCTGAGGACAGCGCCGTCCTGCGAGAGGATCACGAGCCGCGACGGGAACCACTGCTTGTGATTCAGGGCGACGGCGATCTCGGCCTGCCCATCGCCATCCAGGTCGCCGACGGCCCAGTGGGCGACATTCATCGCCTCATCCGGCCAATAGTGCTTCGCCCCGAGCGCGGCGCGCCAGAGGACCTTCCCCTCGCCATCCATGCGGATCAGGGACCCGGCGTCCTCGCCCTGCCCGGCAACGAGGTTCATCTCCTCGGCGGCGGCAGGGAGGGCCAGGAATACGAAGATGGCGGCGATCTTCATCGCGACACATTGTACACCGGTGCCCCCCCGGCGCAGAGCCTCGTCGCCTCCCATCGGCCCTCCCCCTGCGCCCGGACCGCGTGGAAAAACGGATCGACGAAGATCAGGACGCCAACCCGGTTGACTCCCTGACCACGCGACGGATAGGATCCCTCCCTGCGGACGAGACCTCGCTCAGGCGTCTCCCGCCGTCCCCTCGATGAGGGGGTCGTGGCGGACCTGGAGTCGGACGGAGAACTCGAGCTGGTGCTCGGCACGCTTGACGGCCAAGTGGTCGTCGCGGACTTCCTCACAGGCGACCGGCTCTGGCAGAATCCGTGCCCCGCCCGCATAGGATCCTCCCCGATGATTCGACGCGTAATGGTGCTGGGCGGCTACGGCGGGACCGGGCGGGAGGTGGCGCGCCTCCTTCACCGCATGACCGACGCCGAGATTGTCGTGGCCGGGCGGAGCGAGGAGAAGGCGCGGGCCCTCGCCGCGGAGCTGAACGCGGGCGCGCCCACGACGCGGGCGAGCGGCATCGGGGTAGACGCGACGGACCCCGCAGCGGTCGCGCGGGCGTTCGAGTCGAAGGACCTGGTCGTCGTCCTCACCGCGACCCCTGCGCTGGCGCCGGCCTTCGTGGACGCCGCCCTGAAGTCGGGCGCAGACCTCCTCGACTGCCACTTCCAGGATAGCGTCCACGCCGGGCTCGTAGGCCGCGCCGGGGAGGCCGAGCGCGCAGGTCGGCGCCTGGTATTCCAGGCCGGCTTCCATCCTGGCCTCATCGCCCCCCTCGCGCGCGCGGCGGCCTCCCGCCTCGACCGGGCCGAGCGCGTGACCGTCGCGATCGCCATGTACGGTCAACCCGACGCGCCGCACGCCCTGCGGGAGATCGTCGACCTGATGCAGGACTTCCACGCCGAGCTCCACGAGGCGGGCGCCTGGCGCCCTGCCGGCTACCGGGATGCCCGCACGTTCGACTTCGGCGAGGGGTTCGGCGCCAAGACCTGCATGCCCCTCTCGCTGCCCGAGATGCGCGCCTTGCCTGGGGCCCTCGGATTGAGCTCGCTCGGCGTCTACATCGCCGGGTGGAACTGGCTGACGGACTGGTTCGTCTCGCCGCTCGTCATCGTGTCGGGGATGGTGAAAAAGGGCCTGGGCCGGGGCTTCCTCTCTTGGCTCTTCTACTGGTCCCTGCGGCTCTTCGATCGCCAGCAGGGGGTCGTCCTCCTTGCGGAGGCCGAGGGTGTGAAGAGCGGGGCGCCCGGGCGGGCGCGCGTGGTGGCTCGCGACCGCGTGCATCCGTACCACTTCACGGCGGTCGGCATCGTTGCGGCGGCGTTGCAGGTACTCGAGTCGCCGCCCGGGCCGGCAGGCATCCACCTCGCGGGCGAGCTCCTGGACCCCGGCCGCGCGCTCGCCGACCTCGCGCGCATGGGCGTCGCGATCGAGGCCGAGTAGGGCCGACGAGACTCCTTTACGGCGACTGGAAGACCCAGCCCTTGATCTCGGGGCCGGTGGAGTAGAGGACCGTGACGTCCTCGAGCATGGCTGCGAGGTTGTTGGGGGAGAGGCCGTTGTCGTGGAACCTCGCGCGGTACTCGAGCCTCTGCCCGCCGCCGATGGCCAGGTTCAGCGGGACCCCGTCCCCGACCGGACCTGCGGGAATCCACTCGCCGCCCGGCGCCCGAACCTCGAGCGACACGTACGGCCGAGACGGGATGGGGAAGTGCCCGCCCCGCCTGGCGATGACCTTGGGCCGGGTCTGCGAGAACCCGACGCCCAGCACCCGGACAGGCGTGGGACCGAAGACGAACGCACCCTCGTACATCGCCCCCCCGTCCGACACGGGGAATCGATACGGATGCTGGCGCCCGCCGCCGAGGTGATCGTAGACGCGGATCGTGTCCACGATCGCCTCCGACCAGCCGAGCCAGTCGGTCTCGCGCCGGTACGAATGCACATACACGTGGCCGAACTGCATCATGTCGAGGACGTTCGTCGCGTTGAGCGCGACATCCTGGAAGAACGCGGTCGAGGAAAGCTCGAGGTCCCCGTCCACGTAGAGGCGGATCGTCGTATGCCCCTCCACCTCGACCCGGACCTGCAGCCACTGTCCCGGCCGCGGAAGACGGTTGCCGAACGGCGTGAGGTTCAGCCAGAGGTAGTCGCGATCGAACGGGTAGGCGATCGGGGCACGACGGCACTGGGGAAGGACGATCCCGCCCGTGAGCCAGGACGCGTGCCCGCCGTTCAGTCCGGCCCCGTCGAAGAAGTAGCCGTAGATGTCCTGGCCCCCGCCCGGGCCGGACGGGATCGGCTGGCCCGCGCCGGGGATCACGTGTCCGAAGAGACCGTCGGGCTTGCCCGCCCGAGGCTCCTGCTTCAGCCAGAACTGGAAGACCGAGTGCTCGGGATCGAGGAACGATCGGCCGTCGTGCGGGTCGACGCCCGGGTAGATGCAGACCCTGTCGCACCGCGAACCCACGAAGTGCCCGTCGGGGTAGAGGTTGCTCCCCCAAAGCGAATTCCGGTAGCTCGGGTCCAGGGCCGGGTTCATCAGGCTCCGCTCGAACGGGTCCTGGCGCGGCACATTGGGTCGGCCCTGGTCGACCGGACGGTTCTCGACGAGGTCCCACCGGCGGAGGCGCCGGCCCTGGTCGTACAGGTTGGTGTACCAGCGCTCGTCGACCTCGCCCGGGTGGAGCCGCGCGGCGAGCGTGTCGTCGTTGTCCGCCCAGAAGACCTCGTCCCCCTCCCTCGCGTCGACCTCGCGCACCTGGACCCTCCCGTCCACGATGCTCGCGCGCATCGGCTCGCCTTCCTGGTCGGCCATGCTCTCGGGAAAGGTCCGCACGGCGTCGAACGTCTCGGGCCGCACGGCGGCCATCACGAAGTCGCGCTGGGTCGTGTGGCGGGCGATGTCGTACACCTTGACCACCGCGAGGAGTTTCGCGCACGCGACGAGGCGGTGGTCCGCATCGAGCACGCGGCCGAGGGACTCGACCTGGAACCACCCGAGGTCCCAGAGCGTGAACTCGGTCGTGTGGTACGTCAGGTCGGTCTTGTCCGCGGGCCGGTCGATGGACTGTCCGGCGGTCCGCTCCGTCGCATCGGGGGCGAACTTGTTGAGCCTCGTGTTCGGGTTGGCGTTCGCCATCAGAACGCCGCGCTGGTCCTTCGAGATCGACTCAAGGTCCTCCCAGCACCACTCCTCGAACGCTTCCCACGTCTGGAAGGGCCGGGTCTCCCTCTCCTCGCCGATCTGCCTCGCCACGTTCATCGCCTGCCCGTCGGTAATCGGCGGCACGTCGCGGAGGCGGTCCCCCTTCATGATGCGGGCCGATAGCCCGGTGATGCACGCGAAGAGGACGGGGAGGGGCGCCGTATTCAGGTTGACCGGGTGCCGGCCCGGGTAGCCGGCGGGAGGCTCGAAGTCGTAGTGCTCGACGGGCCACCTCGCAGGGTCCTGCGGCCGCGGCTCGATGACGGAGGCATCGCGCCAGGAGTCGAGCGTAACGTAGTCCCTGAGGAGTTCAATCTCCCCGGTCGTCAGGATGGAGCCGAGGTCGGCGAGCGACCGGAACCGCCCGTCGTAACGCCCATTCCTCAGGGCGATGATGCTCGAGCCGCGGTCGCGGATAGGGTCCGGCCGACGGTCGAGCCGGACGATCCCGCGCCCCAGGGCGTTCAGCATCTCGGCGATGTGGGTCTCACGACCGTTGATTTCGAACTTCGCGGCCAGGTCTGTGATCCGCAGCGCGTAGGAGTCTCCCAGGAGGGTGTAGGTGCCGGCGAGGAGGCCGCTGTAGCCGCGCGGCCGCCCGTCGACGACGAGGGCGCCGCCGCGATAGGAAGGAAGGTCCGCTTCCTCGAGGGGGGTGTCCGGCTGGGGAACACCGTTCACGTAGGTGCCCGCGTAGAACCACGGGTCGGTGGGGGCGTTGTAGAGTCGTCGACTCGCGTCGGTCCTGAGGCGGAGCATCGCCGCGTCGACGCCTGCGGTCGCCAACATCCGGGCGCGGACGAGGTCGACGTAGTTCGAACTCACACTGCGCTCGATGCTCGCCAGCATCACGAACGTGATAGCGAGCAGGGACAGGATCGCCGCCATACAGACGACGATGATCAGGACGAAGGCGGTCCTGGCATGATGGTGCGACATGGCCTCTCCCTCCGACTTCGCTCACACCGTCCAAGGAGAGGCCGTCCCAGTGGATCCCGGTGCAAGGGGCCTGCCACGCCCATTGGCGTGCGGGAGGTGCCAGACGCCCTTCTGGGCCACCCGCGAGTCCCACAAACGACACTGGATCGTCATGGCGTGAGTGATCGGGGAGACACCGCGCCTCGACCAGGCCGACGGGCCGGCGCCCGGGCCCCGGACGGGGCGAACCGGAGTTCTCCTCTTTCGGAACGTCTCACGTGCACCGCCATGCAAGAAGTTGAACCGCCCACGTGAGTACGTCCTTCCAGCCTCGGCGGTTCCGACACATCGCCCGGGCGCGTCCAGCGGGTGGCGCGTAGAATGCCCGGTGTCCTGTGCCCCGAGTCCTCCTCCGCCTCGAGGAGGTTGCGATGCAACCGACTCCGGTCGCGAAGGTCCTCTGCATCGACGACGATCCCGAACTCCGCGAATTCCTCCGGGTCCAGCTCGGCAGGGAAGGGTACTCGGTCGAGCTCGCGGAGAACGGGCGGAAGGGGATCGAGGCCGCGACCAGGGCGAAACCCGACCTCATCCTGCTCGATGTGGCGATGCCGGAGCTGGACGGGCACCACGTCTGCACCCACCTCCACGGCCATGCCGAGACGGCCTACATCCCGGTCGTCCTGGTGACCGCCGAGAGACGGGCTCGGGACCGGGCGCGCGCCCTCGCGCTGGGCGCCGTCGACTACCTGCTCAAGCCGGTCGAGCTCCCGGCGCTCCTCTCCAAGGTCCGTCAGCACGTCCAGACGCGAGCGCGCTGGGAGCGGCTCCGCAAGCATGAGCGCAAGGCGCCAATCCGCGTTGGCGCAGGCAGGCACCTTCCGGACGCGTATCCGACGTTCCGTCAGCGACTCGCGGAGGAGCCCGGCCTGTCGGCGGAGCAGCGCGCGGTGGTCCTCACGGCGGACGCGAGCGAGCTCTATCCCGAGGCCGCCCGCGCGGGGATCCCGGCCGGCCGGGTCGCCCGGCTCATCGCCGACCACGTCGGACTGCGGTTCGTCGCGTCACCCGATCCGTCCGACGTCCGGCTGGACACGCTGCCTGCCGCCTTCTGCCGCAGCCACTCCGTGCTCCCCCTCGGCGAGACCTCCGGGAAGCTGTCTTTCGCCCTCAGCAATCCGTTCCGGTGGGAGGTGATCGATGACCTGCTCCAGTTCGTGGAAGGCGCGGAGCACGCCGATTTGCTGATCACGGACCCCGGCTCCATTCTCAAGCTCGCGGGCCGCACCCTGCAGGCGGACCCGCCGCCTCCTCCGACGCTTGAGGAGGAACTGCGCGAGCGCTATCGGCCCTTCGAGGACCTCGCCGCAGCGGAGACGATCAAGGACGAATCGAACGAGCCGATCATCCGCCTCGTCCGGGACACGATCGAGAAGGCCTACACGATGCGGGCGTCCGACATCCACGTCGAGCCGTGGGAGAACGAGGTCGTGATCCGCTATCGCGTCGACGGTGAGCTCACCGTCGTTCAGCGCCTCTCTCCTCGCAGCCTGATCCGTCCCATCGTGTCCCGCATCAAGGTGATGGCCAAGCTCGACATCGCCGAGCATCGCCTTCCGCAGGACGGACGGATCCGGTTCAGCGAGTTTACGCAGCACGGGGTCCCGATCGACCTGCGCGTCTCCACATTCCCGATGCGCTACGGGGAGAAGGCCGTCATGCGGCTGCTCGACCTGCAGAAGTCGGTGATGCCGCTCGAGGGTCTCGGGTTCGCGGAGGGCAACCTGAAGCGCTATCGCGAGGGGATTCGTTCCCCGTGGGGGATGATCCTGCACGTGGGACCGACCGGATCGGGAAAGTCGATGACGATGTACGCGGCGTTGAACGAGATCCAGTCCCCCGCGATCAACATCCAGACCGTCGAGGACCCGATCGAGTACGGCCTCGCGGGCGTGCACCAGGCGCAGGTGCACCGCGAGATCGGTCTGACATTCCATCGGGCGCTCCGCTCCTTCCTGCGCCAGGACCCCGACGTCATCCTCGTCGGCGAGATCCGGGACAGGGAGACCGCGGAGGTGGCCGTGGAGGCCTCCCTGACGGGGCACCTCCTCCTCACGACGCTGCACACGAACGACGCATCGTCGACCATCGTCCGGCTCATCGAGATGGGAATCGAGCCGTACCTCGTGACCTCCTCGATGGTGCTCGTGTGCGCGCAGAGGCTGCTGCGTCGACTGTGCCCCAAGTGCAAGAAGGCGTACACCCCAGGAGAGGTGGAACGCCGACTCGTCGGGCTTGGGCTCGACGAAAACGTCGTCCTCTACCATCCGGGCGCGTGCAGCGACTGTTCAGGCATCGGTTACTTCGGCCGAATCGGCATCCACGAGGTGCTGGTGCCGGACGAGGCGGTGCGCCTGGCCGCGAACGAGAAGGGGGTGAGCGCGGACGCCCTCAAGCGGCTGGCGGTGGAGCGCTGCGGCATGGTCCCTCTGTTCCTCGACGCGATGCAGAAGGTGCGGGCGGGCGTCTGCTCACTCGAGGACGCCCTGGCCAACGTGCGCGTCGAGGAGATCGCCGCGACGGGGCGCGCCGATCGAGTCTACCCTTGACGCTGGGGAGGCGCGGGTCCAGGATGCACGCCGCAAGCCCGTTCCCACTCCCTCGAGAAGGGCCTTCATGAGCGACTCCCGTCCCTCGGCAGGGGCCCCAGATCCGTCCGCCGTCGTCCGCGCGATGGAGGCCGCTCACGCCGGCCGCATCGATCAGGCCGAGAAGATCTTCCGACGCCTCGTCCGTAACCACCCCGATCGGATCGAGCTGCACCTCTCGCTCGTCGCCATCGCGCGCGACGCCGGCAGACTCCAGGACGCCCTCGATCGGCTCGGCCCCGCCCTCGCCCTCGATCCCGATCGAGTGGACCTCCACTTTCAGCGGGGTGCCCTCCTGTTCCAGCTCGGCCGCGCCGAGGAGGCAATCTCCTCGTATCGGCGTGCCGTGGAACTGGCGCCGTCCCTCGCGGAGGCTCACGTCGACCTCGCAATCACGCTGTGGAAGTCGAACCGCGTCGAGGAGGCCTGCGCGTCGTTCGCCCGATACGTCGCGCTCGAGCCTGCCTCGGCGCAGGGATACATGAACCTCGGGGCGACGCTCCACGAGCTGGGGAGGCTCGAAGAGGCGATCGCGGCCTACACGCGCACGCTCACGATCGATCCGTCCCATGCCGACGCGCACGGGAGCCTGGGGATGGCGCTCCATCAGTTGGGTCGCAACGGAGGGGAGGAGCGGGTCGCGCGCATCGCCGGCGACTGGCGCACCAGGTTCCCCACGAACCCCTGGGCGAGCCACCTGGGCGCGGCGATCTCGGGCCGCAACGCCCCGGACCGGGCGAGCGACGCGTACCTGCGCGGGGAGTTCGACGCATGCGCGGAGGGCTTCGAGCAGCGCCTCGGAGAGCTCGGCTACTGCGCCCCTCGTCTGCTGGCGGAAGCGCTTGCCCGCGAGCTGGCCTCACCCACCGGCCTCCTTGAAGTTCTGGATCTCGGGTGCGGAACGGGGTGGGGCGGCCCGTACCTGCGTCCCTTCGCCCGACGGCTCGTGGGGCTGGACCTCTCGCCGCGGATGCTGGATCGGGCCCGCGAGCAGGGCGTCTACGACGAGCTGGTGATGGAGGAGGTCGGCACCTATCTGCGCGCGCACGAGCGTGCCTTCGACGTGATCTTCGCCGCGGACGTCTTCTGCTACGCCGGACGCCTCGATGCGATTCTCTCCGCCGTCGCAGGGGCCCTCCGCCCGGGGGGGACCATCGGATTCACCGTGGAAGAGGACCTCGAAGGCGAGGAGTTCCGCCTGAACCCGAGCGGCCGCTACAGCCACACATCGCCCTACCTGCGCCGCGTCGTCGCGGGGGCGGGCCTGGCGATCCTCGACATCCACGGCGGACAGGGGCGCTCCGAAGGGACCGCGAAGGGCGACTTCACCTACGTGGTGGCCCGCCACGTCTGAAGGTCTCGGCGCCCACTCATTTGACCTTCGCGGACTCCGCCGGTACGATGCGCCACTGGATCGGAGCGCGCCCATGTTCCCACACACCGACGAATTCGTCCGCGAGGTCCCCAAGACCGACCTCCACGTCCACCTCGACGGGTCGCTCAGGCTGGGGACCCTCATCGAGCTGGCCCGGGAGCGCAAGGTCGAGCTGCCGTCGTGGACTGAGGACGGCATGAGGGAGACCGTCTTCAAGGCGCAGTACGCGGACCTCGTCGAGTACCTGCACGGCTTCAAGTACACGTGCGCCGTTCTCCAGGACCCCGAGTCGCTCGAGCGGGTGTCGTACGAGCTCGCCGTGGACTGCTTCGAGGAAGGGGTCCGGTACGTCGAGGTTCGCTTCGCGCCCCAGCTCCACGTGCACGACGCCTTCGACCTGCGGTCGGTCGTCCGGAGCGTCGCGAAGGGCCTCGCGCGCGCCAAGGCGGAGATCAACCGCGCGCCGGCGATCGCGGAAGGGCGCGAGCCCCGCTTCGAGTGCGGGATCATCGCCTGCGCGATGAGGATGTTCACTGCGGGGTTCTCGTCCTACTACCGCGACTTCATGCACGTCCACGCCTTCAGCGAGCCGGACGACGCCTACCGCCTCGCGTCGCTCGAGCTGGCGCGGGCCGTCGTCGCCATCCGGACGGAGGAAGGGCTCCCGATCGTCGGGTTCGACCTGGCCGGCCCCGAATCCGGGTACCCGGCGGGGGACCACGTCGCCGCCTACCAGTACGTCCACGAGCACTTCATCGACAAGACCGTGCACGCGGGGGAGGCGTACGGGCCCGAGAGCATCTTCCAGGCCATCACGAACCTGCACGCCGACCGCATCGGGCACGGCTACCACCTGTTCAGCGCCGACCGCATCCAGGACCCCGCGATCAAGGACCGCGAGGGGTACGTCAACCGCCTGGCCCAGTACATCGCCGAGCGGAGGATCACGATCGAGGTCTGCCTCACCTCGAACCTGCAGACGATGCCCGACCTCGGATCCGTCGGGCAGCACAATTTCCGACGGATGCTCGACGGGCGCCTCTCCGTGACGCTCTGCACCGACAACCGCCTGGTCTCGGATACCACGGTCAGCCAGGAGGTCTCGCTGGCGCTGCGCAACTTCGACATCTCGCCGCGACAGCTCCGCGACATCCTCGTCTACGGCTTCAAGCGCAGCTTCTACCCCGGCACCTACCAGGAGAAGCGGACGTACGTGCGGCAGGTCATCGACTACTACGACGCCGTCGCGCGCAAGCATGGGGTGCCCAACTCGCCGTAGGCGCCCAGCCGTCGCCCGGTCCTTGCCTACACCGTGGCCACTCCGTACCATGCGCAACCCCGTGGACGGAACGCACTCGTAATCCGCAGGTCGGGAGTGGACCGAATCAGGATGTCGACCGACCCCTTCTTCCTGGCCCCCGTCCGTAGCGCCTTCCGCGCGGTGGCGACGACCGTCGTCCCCGAGGCCGCCGGCCTCGACGAGGGTGGCTGGGCCGAGATGGAGGAGACGATCCAGTCGCAGCTCGCCGGCCGCCCGGAGGGCCTCCGTCGCCAGATCCGCCTGTTCGTCCGTCTCCTCCAATGGCTCCCGCTGTTTCTCCACGCGCGGCGATTCACAGGGCTGGACGCCGCACGCCGCACCGCGTTCCTGGAGCGGATGCAGCGGGCGCCCGTGACCATCCTGCGGGTCGGATTCTGGGGGCTGCGCTCCCTCGTCTTCCTCGGGTACTACGGCAGCCGACACGGCGCCTCCGCGACGGGATACGCCGCGCACCCCGACGGGTGGGGGGCCGGGCGATGACCGAGCGCGAGGTCGACGTCGTCGTCATCGGCTCCGGCGCCGGGGGAGGCACGGTCGCCCAGGAGCTGGGCGCGCTGGCGCGCGCGGGAAAGAGGATCCTCGTCCTTGAGAAGGGGCCCCGCTTCAGCGAGGAGGACTTCCGCGGCAGGGAGCTGGAGCGTGCCGCCGCGCTGTACGCGGACGGAGGGGGCTTCCTCACGGCACAGCGGACGATCACCCTGGCCTTCGCCCACGCGTACGGCGGATCGACGGTCGTCTACACGGGCACGTCGCTGCACCCGCCCGAGCGAATCATCCGCGCCTGGGACGTCCCTGGGATCGAGCACGCGGACGTGGTCTCCCGCAGCCGGCGATTCGCCGAGGAAAACGGCGTCCACCTGCTCGAAGACGACCTCCTCAACGACAACAACCGCCTCTTCCGCGACGGCGCCCGCGCAGCGGGGTACCTCCCCGAGCAGTTCCCGCTCAACCTGCGCGGGTGCAAGGGGGCGAGTCTCTGCAACCTCGGATGCCCGAACGGGGCGAAGCAGGGGACCCACAAGGTGCAGCTCCCCGCCGCCGAGCGGTCGGGTGTCGAGGTGGTGACCCGCGCCGAGGTGTTGCGGATCGAAGACCGGGCCGTCGTCGCACGCGTCTCCGATCGGCCGCCGGGCGGAAGGGGGGAGCCGTCCAACTGGCAAGCGGGGGAGTACCGCATCCGTGCGGGAATCGTCGTCTCCTGCGGGGGCGCCATCGGGTCTCCCGCGCTCCTCCTGCGTTCGGGCTTCGGCGAGCGCCTGCCGCGGCTCGGCGAGGGGTTCACGTGCCACCCCGCCCACATCCTCGTGGCGGAGCATGCCCGCCCGATCACGAACTTCGTCGGGCACCCGAAGAGCTTCTACGTCGACCGCGCGGCGGAGGAGCGTTTCGTCCTCGAGACGTGCATGTACTTCCCGGTGACGACGGCGAAGAACCTGACGGGGTTCGGGGCCGACCACAGCCGCCTGATGCTCGCCTTCCCGCGGCTCCAGATGATCCTGGTCCTCGCCTGCGACCGCGCCGTCCCGGGGAACCGCGTCGCGGTGGACCGCGCGGGGAACCCGGTCGTGCACTACGAGTTCACCGACGAGGTCATCGGCGGCCTGGTCGCGGCAACGCGCGCCTCTGCGCGGATCTTCTTCGCGGCGGGGGCCGAGCGCGTCCACGCCCCCTCGGCCGACCCTCCGCTCATCGAGCGCGCGGAGGCGGACCGGATCGCGGAGCGCATCGAAGCGAGGCACTTCCTGCCCGGCCGCATCTCGGTCAGCGCGGCGCACCTCATGGGCGGCTGCGGGATGGGACGCTCGGCCGCGGACTCGGTCACCGACGGGTGGGGCCGCGTCCACGACGTCCCCTGGCTACGCGTTGCTGACGCGAGCCTCTTTCCCGACGCGCTGGAGATCAACCCGTACCTGACGATCATGGCGCTGGCGGACAGGGTGGCGGAGGGGATCCGCAAGGACGCGGGGGAGCTTCTTGGCAGGAGGGCGGGCGGATGAGCCGCACGGGAGCGCAGCACGTCGTCCGGGCCCTCGAGGACGAGGGGATCCCGTTCACCTTCGGGATCCCGGGGACGCACAACATCGAGCTGTACGACGAGCTCGCGAAATCGGAGAAGGTCCGCGCGGTCCTGGTGACGGACGAGCAGAGCGCGTCGTTCATGGCCGACGGGGTCTGGCGCGCGTCGGGGCGGATGGGGTGCGCGAACGTCGTGCCCGGCGCGGGGCTGACGCACGCGCTCTCGGGGATCGCCGAGGCGTACATGGACAACGTCCCGATGCTGGTCCTCGGGTGCGGGATCCGTCAGGACACGGGGAAGGCGTACCAGCTCCACGACGTGGACCAGCTCGCCATTGCGAGACCGATCACCAAGGGGACCTTCCGCCCCGCGAAGGGGAGCGACATCTACGCGACCGTGAGAAAGGCCTGCGCCCTGGCCCGCTCGGGGGCGCCGGGGCCCGTGATGGTCGAGATCCCGGCGGACCAGTACCTCTTCAAGCACGAGGGGGACCTCGTGGCGCCTGAGGCGGCGCCTCCGGCGACTCCCGCCCGCGAGGCGGTCGAGAGGGCGGCCGAGCTGCTTGGTCGGGCGCGAAGGCCGCTGCTCTACGTGGGGCTCGGCGCGGCCCGCGCGGACGTGATCGCGCTCGCCGAGCGGCTCGACGCGCCCGTCGCGACCACCATCCAGGGGAAGGGGGTCTTCCCCGAGTCTCACCCGCTCTGGATGTGGCCGGGCTTCGGCAAGGCGGCGCCGCCGTTCGTTCGCGCGATCGCCGCGGAGTGCGACGCGACGCTCGCCATCGGGTGCAAGTTCGGCGAGGTGGCGACGGCGAGCTACGGCGCGGAACCGCCGCAGCCGCTGATCCACGTGGACATCGACCCCGCGGTGCCCGGGAAGAACCACCGGACTGAGCTGGCCGTCGCCTCCGATGCGAGGCTCTTCGTCGACGCGCTCCTCCCGCGCCTGACCGCGAGGGCGACCGACACGGCTCTCAGGGCGAGGATCCGCGAGGGGCACCGCGCGCTTCGCGACGAAGTGGCACGGGAGCGCTCGACGACGGGCGTGACGCCCGCGCTTCTGCTGGAGTCGTTGCAGCAGACGTTCGGCCCGGAGACGGTCTTCACGTCCGACAGCGGCAACGGGACGTTCCTGGCGATGGAGCTGCTCCGCCTGGAGCGGCCCGGCCGCCTGCTCGCGCCCGTGGACTACTCGTGCATGGGGTACGCGGTACCGGCGGCGATCGGTGCGAAGGCGGGGAGGCCCGAGGCGCCCGTGGTCGCCCTGGCAGGGGACGGGGCGTTCCAGATGACGGGTCTCGAGCTGCTGACGGCGGTGAATGAGGGGTTTCCGATCGTCGTGGTGCTCCTGCGGGACGGCGAGCTTGCGCAGATCGCCCAGTTCCAGTCGACTGCGATGAACCGGAAGACGTGCACGGTCCTTCCCGAGCTCGACATCGAGGCGCTTTGTCGCGCGGTGGGGGTGGAGTACGTCCGGTTGGAGCGCGATGAGGGGATCCCGACGGCCCTCTCCCGCGCGGCGGCCGTGTCGAAGGAGGGGCGCACGGTCCTCGTGGAGGCGCGCGTCGACTACTCCCGCAAAACGTGGTTCACGCGAGGCGTCGTGTCCGTCAACCTGGGCCGTCTGCCCCTCAAGGACCGTCTCCGCTTCATCGGCCGCGCCGTGGTGCGGAAAGTGACCGGATAGTCCATTCGTCGTCTTCTACACCATGGGGGATCCATGCCCACCCTGACATGGGCCTGGGAGGAATCCATTTCGCGTACATCGACCCTGGCCCGGGTCGTCCTCCTCCTCGCGGGATGTGCGGGCCCGACCCGGGCGCAGGACGATTGGATGGCTCGGCTGCCGCCGGAGACGCGGCTGCTCGACCTCTCGATCCCGGGCACCCACGACTCGGGCTCCTACCCCTTCACGTCCGACTCTGTCCAGTGCCGCTACGGCGACCAGCCCGAGTTCGTGCGGGCCATCGAGAAGCTGCCACGCGGCGCGGTGCGCCCCCTCAAGGAGCGTCTCGTCGCCTGGTGCCGCACCCAGGACCGCGACTTTGAGGGGCAGCTCCAGATGGGGATCCGCTGCCTCGACCTGCGGGTGGAGTGGAGAGTCGACGGCACGGCTCCTCCTGCCAACGAGCGGTTTTATTTCGTCCACGGCCTCTACGGGGACGAGGTCGGCAGCCAGTTGGGGGTGATTCGCCGCTTTCTGGACGCCCATCCGCGCGAAATCGTCTTCCTGGAAATTGGCGGGTTCATGAACTTCGGAGACACGGAGCACGCGGGCCTGATTGAGCTCCTGGAGGACTCCTTCGACGGCCTTTTCGTCCCTCGCACCGACAAGACGGACGCCCTGACTGTGGGGGGACTCTGGGAGCGGAACGAGCGGGTCGTCGTCGTGTACGACGTCCCGCCTCCGGTCGAGAGCGAATCGACCCGGACCCGCTTCTGGCCCAGGAGCTCGCGAGACGCCGAGTGGTCCTGGGCGACGCACGGACAGGGCGCAGATGTCCTGAAGCAGGCGCTCGACGATCAGCTCGACGCGCGCGACCCGAATCGAATGCTGGGTTTGGGATGCACGCTGACGCCGAACGGCGAGCGTATCCGCCAGGGGGAGCTGAACGCCGCGGGGATCGACGCCTTGCTCCCCGCGGCCCGCGCAGGTCTGGAGGCGGCGCGGCTGGCCGTCCTCGTCGCGGAGGGGGCCGTCGCGGCCGCGAAGCGAACGGGGGAGTGGCTGGAGCGGATGGGTCTCCGTCGGGAATCCGGCGGGAGGGCCGTCGAGGAGGCCCTCTCACGCCTCGAGGCAGCGCAGGTCAGGCTGGAGGAGCGGAAGCAGGAGGTCGCCACGCTGGAGCGCCGCGTCGGTTCCGCGCCGAGGTCGCTCGCGGAGATGGCACGACCGCTCAACGATCGCGCGCGCGGCTGGCTGACGAGCGACTGGTCCGACAAGCCGGTGAACATCATCGCCTTCGATTTCCCGGACGACGAGCTCGTGCGGGTGGTCATCGACAGGAATTCCCGCTGACCTGCGCCTCGATCTAGCCCTTGCGGGACGAGCCCCTCCAGCCGAAGCGAGCGAGCGCGATGAGACCTTGATCGTCGAATTCGACTCCCTCCGCCTCCAGCAGGCGGCGCTGCAGGTCGCTCCCCGCAGGGTCCTTGATGTTGACCGCCGCGCGCCCGCCCGGCCGGCTGCCGAGGACACGATGCCAGGGAACGTCCTGGGCACCCGCGACGAGCGCGGCGAGTGCGTACCCCACATGCCGCGCATGCCGGGGGAGCCCCGCATGCGCTGCCACAGCGCCGTACGTCGTCACACGGCCGCGGGGGATGCGGCGGACGACGCCGTAGAATCGACTCCAGGACTCCGACACCGGCGTGCCCTCTCGGCGAACCCGTAGGGGCCAATCTACGCGGCTCGCCGGGCGCGCGCAATGAAGGTCACGCCTCACAGGCGCCGGCTTGCGCTGGCCCTTGCGATTCCGGAGAATCGTGCGCCATGCGCATTCACGTCATCGGGACCTCGGGCTCCGGAAAGACGACCGTCGCGCGGCGAATCGCCGCGGCGAGGGGAATTCCGCATGTCGAACTGGACGCGCTCCACTGGGAGCCTGGTTGGCAGGAGGCGCCCCTCGACGTCTTCCGTTCCCGCGTCGCCGAGGCCCTCGCCCCCGACGCGTGGGTCGTCGACGGGAACTACTCCAAGGTCCGCGACGTCGTCCACGAGCGGATCGACACGCTCGTCTGGCTGGACCTTCCCTTCGCTCTCGTGATGCTCCGCGTTGTCATCCGCACGCTCCGGAGGGTCCTGGGACGCCTGCCGCTCTGGGCGGGGAACCGGGAGTCGTTCCGCCAGTCGTTCCTGAGCCGCGACTCGGTGATCTTGTGGGCGCTGCAAACATATGCGAGGAACCGACATCGGTATGCGAGGCTCCTCGCCTCGCCGGCCTACGCGCACCTCCGTCGGATCCGTCTGCGGGGCCCCGCCGAGGTCGAGGACTGGCTGCGCCGTGAGCTGAGATGACGAAGGCCTGCGCCGACACGCCGGTCCGGGACGGCCGAATCCCCTCCCGGAGTGGCCAAGCGCAGTGGACAGATGCAGGAGCACGCCGCCATCCGTGTCTGTTGCTCCGGACACAGTTTGGCCGGGCGATTCGACCCTACCGGACTGCCCCATACCTCTCGTAGAACCGGTTCTGGAAGAGCCCGACCGGGTCGAGGCGGCGCTTCGCGTCGAAGAAGGCGCGGCCCATCGGGTAGGCCGCGTCGAACTGCTCGACCGTGGCGTGCGGCCGATACGGCAGGTAGTAGCGCCCCCCGAGCTCGATCGCCGCGTCGATCAGGTCGCGCGTCATCGCTTGCATGGCCGCCTCCCCCTCGGCCGTTCGCTGCTGGTGGAAGAGCATCACCAGCGCGAACAGGTCCCGATCGGCCCAGCGAAGGACCGTATCCGGGTCGGCGCGCACGTCTCGCACGGTCACGTTCAGCAGGTCGCCACGGTGGCGGGGGACGATCTCGCGCAGGCGCGCAAGGAACTCGAGGAACCGATCCTCGGACACGAAGTACTCGTGCAGGATGTCGGTGGAGGCGCCCTCGCGGTTCTCGTACAGATCGACCCCCTCGAACAGGAGCTGATTGCGCCACACCGGTCCGCCCGCGAGGTGCTCCTCGAGGCGGGTCTCGGCGTTCCAGCGCAGCTTCTTGCCGTAGTCGCTCCCGACCGATCCGCGAAACACCGCGCGCTTCAGACCCGAGAGCGCCGGTCCGGGGAGGGGGGCCGTGGCCGCGTCGCCCCCGGCCTCCCTGGTGAAGACGTTGAGGATCCCCTCGGACAGGAATCGGCCGGGGTCGATGCAGAGCCGTCCGTAGGCCATCCCGACGTCTTCCCGGCCCCTGACCCGGGCCGCGAACGTCGACACATAGTCCGCAATCGGCACCACGTGCCGATCGAGGCGGTACCGCTCGTTCGCGACGACCCGCAGCTCTGCGTCGAGAATGATGCCGAAGAGTCCGTACCCGCCGAGGGCGAGCGAGAAGAGCTCCGCGTTCTCCTCCCGTGAGCACCGCACGACCGCCCCATCGGCCCTCATGAGGCGGAACGACTCGACCGACGAGCCGATGGGCGGCCGACCCGTTTGCCAGCCGTGGCAATTCACGCTGATGGAGCCCCCGACGGAGAAGGAGTCGTTGGACTGCATGATCCAGGGGGAGAGTCCGCGGGCATTGAGGTAGGGGATGATGTCGCTCCAGAGCGCTCCGGCTCCTGCGCGCAAGACACGCCGGTCCGCGTCCAGCTCCAGCCACCGGAGGGGGAGCATGTTTACGAAGATACCGCCCGGCGTCGCAATGTGGCCCCCCATGGAGTGTCGCGCGCCGCCGATCGAGACGCGCAGCCCCTTCTCGCGGGCCCTGGCGAGGACCGCTGCGAGCGTGCGCTCGGCATCCCTCGGGTCCGCCGGGACATCGACGATTTCCGCGACCGAAGTCAGCTCCATGCGGCTGGCGTCCTCGACGGCTCCGGCCGGCGCCGCCGAGCGGGTGTCCTCGTCCTTCCAGGCGGTCGACGCGAGATGCCAGACGGGCCGCGCGGCGAGGGCGAGGAGGAGCAGCGCGAGGGCGGCGATGAGTCGACGGAGGCGACGCTTCCTGGGGCTTGGTTCGGCCATCGAGGGCATCCTCCTGCACCCCGCGGTCCGTTGAGGCGGGGCCCCTCCGCACCGGCCTCAGCGTGGCGCGCGGGCCGCCTACTGCGGGGGGGCCTCGAGTGAGAAGGGGACCTGTCCGTCGGTGAGCGCCGAGAGCAGGGCGTGCAGCTCGCGCACCGCGACGTTGGGATCGACCTCGACATTTGCCAAGGCGGCCCCCCCGGACTCCTTCGCCTCCGCCTCGACCTGCTCCTTGGCGGCCTTCGCCACCGCCGCGTAGCTGTCCTTTCCGGCGATGGCTTCGTCCGCCCTCTCGGGCGGGTCACCGACCCAGCACCACGTGCGCTCCGCAACGGCGACCGAGAAGCACGCCTGGAAGTGCTCGGGCCGCTCCCCGCTGTGGCCGACCAGGTCGCCCGTCGAGCAGAGGCCGACGGGGATGTAGGTCTCCATCATGAAGACCGCTCCCCCTGCCCCCTCCTTCGGCTGCTCGATAGCGATGCCAATGTCCTTCGGGAGCTCGATCGGCACCGTCTTGCCATCCACCACCAGGCGGAATTGCCACACGCCGTGGCGCGCGCCCGTCATGAGGAGGGCTGAAACGGAGACCGACGGCGCCCCTCCGTCGCTCGTCACCTCGACCACGAGGCTCGAAACCTCCCCCTCCTTGGACTTCGCCCCCCGCTCCAACAGGGCGACCTCCATCTCCTTGTTCTCGACGCTCTTTCCCTCGACGAGGTACGCCCCGTCCTTCCCAATACCGACGTGCATCGGGTCCTCGGCTACGGCCAGGGCAACGACGGACAGGGCGACGAGCGCACCACGGAACATGAGTCTCCTCCCAATCGACGTTGCATTCTACCGCAGCGGCCGCTCGACGGCACTGGATCCGATCCGTCCGGAATGCAGTCGCGCCGCGCCCCGGGGTCTCCCCCGAGTCGCGGCGCGTGTGGATCCCGAACTACGAGGGCGACGGCCCTCCTGGACTCCCTACTGCCCGTTGCCGATGGGCCCCTGGTCGATGGAGGCGTCCCACTGGTACAGGGCCTCGGGGTTCACGACGTCGTCGCCGATGTACATCATGAGGAAGGTCACCGACCCGGGCTGCGCGTGGTCGAGCTCGCCCGCGTTGCGGATCTGGCGGTCGGAGGTGTACTTGAAGAACCGGTCGGTCACCTCGTCGACGCCGTCGCCGCCGAGCACGCTGTTGTTGAACAACTCGAGTCCGGGGGCGGCCACGGTCGAGAAGAACCGCCCGTCGGGCTCGATGTCCCCGTTGATGTTCACGCTGACGCGATCGCTGGAGCCGCCAGCGTTCGCCACGAGCTGCCCGTTCTGGATCTCCACCTCGAGGGCGTCGGAGTCGAGCCCGATCACGCCGCGCACCGCGGTGAAGGTCGAGAGGCCATTCGCCTGGACGTTCAGCGCCGGCCCGTTGCCATCCAGGATGTTCCCGAACTCGGTGAAGAGTACGAGCCCATCGGCCGCGACGAACAGGCCCAGGATGATGTCCCCGAGCGCCGTCACCGTGGTCGTTCCGTTCTGTGAGGTCTGCGTGCCGAGGAGCGTCGCCGAGCCGGCGCCGTCGAGGTCGCCCTCGTCGGCGTCGAAGCCCGCCTGGATCGTCAGGTCGTCGAAGGCGGTCACGAAGGACCCGACCGCCGTCGAGATGTCGTCGCCCGCCTGCAGCGTGATGTCGCCCTGCGTGGACTGGATCGTCACGCCCGTCAGGACCGTCAGGTCGTCCGCGAAGACCGGGGCGTCGGCAATTTCGTCCGCGATGAGGAGGATGTCACCCACTGCCAGGACGTTCGCCGCCACCGTGAGCGGCGAGAGGGCCTGGATGGTGATGTCGGCCGTCGCGGCGCCGTCGTTCGTCAGGTTGGTCTCCTGGACGCCCGAGACCACGGATCCGTCGACCGAGGTCACCGTCCCGATCGTCAGGCCGCCCGCCAGGTCCGTCATGAAGAAGCCGACCTGGTCGAAGTTGCCCGCAACCGTGTCGACCGTGGTCTCGATCCGCTCGGCCGCCGTGCCGAATCCGTTCACCGCGCGGACCAGCAGGCTCGCCGCCGCGATGTTGTTCGTCACCCCGACCTCGCCCGATCCGTCGGCCTGTGCGTCGCTCACGTTTCCGACGCTGTTCAGCTCGACCAGGTCGCCGAGCGCGGTGAGGGTCGTCCCGCCCACGACGCCGAGCGTGATGTTCCCGCTCGTCGCCGGGCCGGTCGCGCCCATGCCCGTACGGGTGTTCAGGATGATGTTCCCAACCCCGCCCGCCGTGCTCGCCACTACTCCGGTGCCCGCGATGGCCAGGTTGCCGCCCGTGGCCGACAGCGTGATGCTGCCGAACTCGGTCGTCGCCCTGTTCACCGTCAGGCCGAACTGCGTGTCCTCGATGCGGATGCCGCCCGCCTGGGTCCCGCCCACCGTGGGCCCCACGATCGCGGACGTCACAGTCGTGATCCTCGTGTCGAGGTCGATGGCCAACCCGTTTGCAGGTACGTTCGCGCCCTCCGCGGAGGCGATCAGGATGGAGGCCGCGGCGAGGCCGATCAGGTTCTCCGCCCCGTCGTTCAGGTCAACGATGCTGCCGCCCACGTCGAGATCGGTATCGCCGGCCGAGAGCCTGGCGGTGTTGGCCGCCCCGCCCGCCGCGCCGAAGATGAACGTCCCCGCGATCACGATATCGTCGCCCGCGATGACGAACAGGTCGGTCGCCGCCGTCACGGTCACGAACGGGTCGACGGACACGTCGTCCGCGAATCCGACCCCAAGGGTGTCGGTCGCCCAGAGCAGCACGCTCGAGAGCGTGCTCTCGACGTTTTCCGCCACCAGAATGAACTGCGGAGCACCGTCGCCGGTCGTCCGGATGTCGATCTCCGTCGCCGACGTCACACCGGTCTGCTCCGAGTTCGTGAGGATCCCGATCGTCAGGGCGCCGTCATTCTGCTGCCAGAAGGCGAGCGTCCCGCCGGTCCCCTCAACGAACGACACCGTCGTCTCGAACGGGTCGGCCTCCGTGCCAAAGCCGTCGTCCGTCACGGCCACGAGTTCCAGGGCCGAGATGTCGTTCGTCTCGTCGCCGTCGGTCACGTTTCCGGTGCTGTCCAGGGTCACGCGGTCGCCGAGCGCCGTCAGCACGTCGATGCTCATGTTCCCCGAGCCGGTCGTCGAGAGTGTGACGTCGCCGTCGACGCCCGTCGAGGTGATGGTCGTTGCGGTCAGCAGGAACCCGGCCACGGTCCCCGTCGCCGAGATGTCGATGTCCACGTCGCCGCCCGCGGTCGCTGCGGCCGTGGCGGTGGTCACCGCCACCGCGCCGCCGTCTCCGTGGATGTCGATGGTCCCCTCGCCGTCCGAGACGCTCGTCAGCGCGGTCGTCACCGACAGCGTGCCGCCGTCGCGGTCCACGAAGATCGAGCTGTTGCCCGTAGTCGCCGTCGCCGACAGCGTCGTGATCTCCGTCGTCCCACCCTCACCAAGGATGTCAATCTGGGCGTCGCCCGCGTCCGCCCTGGTCGTCGCCGACGCGAGGGTGAGCGCACTGTCCGTATCGACGCTGATGGAGCCGTCGCCCGTCGTCGCCGTCGCGGACAGGGCACCGATTCCCGTCGCCCCGCCGTTCGCATTCACGTCGATGGAGGCGTCGCCCGCACCCGCCGTGGTCGTCGCCGATTCGAGGGGCAGCGAGCCGCCGGAGG
>Ga0080064_1001538_pt1 | contig 45773 bp, 56 predicted proteins | sample Subgrocontami54m_FD_69260 | JGI IMG/M metagenome (GOLD analysis project Ga0080064, IMG submission 69260) | Subsurface groundwater microbial communities from S. Glens Falls, New York, USA - GMW46 contaminated, 5.4 m (SPADES assembly) (version 2) ...
GGGCGCGCCGAAATGGGGGAAATTCTGCGCTCGGGGGCGCGCGGGGAGGGGGGGACCGGGGGGCGGGGGAGCGTGCGGGATCGGTTTGCCTCGGCTCGCGAACGGGGGTTCGGGAGCCTCACCGAGGACGGCCTTCGTCAGGTGCGCGCGGGCGCAACGAGCCTCGAGGAACTCGCGCGCGTCGTGGAGTTGTCCGGTCGCGATGCCTAGTTCCCAGTGCTGAGCCCAGCGACGGCGAGCCGATGCCGCTCTATCGTTATCGCGCCATCGATGCCGCGGGAAAGCGCGCGAAGGGCCGCCTCGAAGCCGCGGACGCGAACGAACTCGAGCGCAGGCTCGCACGCCTGGGGCTCGAACTCCTGCGCGCGGCACCGCTCGGCGCGACCGTTCGGTTCGCTCAAAGTCGGGTCCGGCGACGCGATCTGATCAATTTCTGTTTCCACCTCGAGCAGCTTACGGCTGCCGGAATTCCGCTCATCGACGGGCTGCGGGACCTTCGGGACAGCGTCGACGGCGCCCGGTTGCATCACGTCGCCACGCTCCTCGTCGATTCGATCGAAGGCGGCAAGAACCTGTCGCAGGCGCTCGCCGAGCATCCGGAAGTATTCGACGGGGTCTTCGTCAGTCTCGTGCGCGCGGGCGAGCACGCCGGAAGACTGCCGGAGATCCTCGCCAACCTCGTCGTGCGGCTGCGCTGGGAAGACGAACTCGCCGCGCAGACCCGAAAGCTGCTGATGTATCCAGTGTTCGTCGGCGGCCTGGTGACGATGGTGACCGTGTTTCTGATGGCGTTCGTTGTTCCGCAACTGGCGGGCTTCGTGCGCAATCTCGGCCACGAACTGCCCCTGCAGACGCGGGCGCTGCTCGCGATGTCGGAATTCATCGTCCGCTACGGCTGGAGCCTCGTCGTCGTCGCGGGGAGCCTCGCGTTCGTGATCCGCGCGCTGATTCGCCGCGATCCACGCCTGAGCGAGGCGTTGGATCGCTGGAAAATCTCCCTGCCGCTCATCGGCCCGATCGTTCGAAAGGTCCTGCTTGCGCGCTTCGCCTCGAGTCTCGCCCTCATGTACGCCTCGGGGATCCTGGTGCTCGATGCCCTGCGCTATGCAGAGGCGACCCTCGGCAACCGGGCGTTGCAGGACACGTTGCGCGCGGCGGCGCGGCGGGTTGCGGAAGGCAGCACGCTCGCCGGGGCCTTCGCCGAGTTCGAACTGCTGCCGCCGCTCGTCGTTCGCATGCTCCGGATCGGAGAACAGACCGGCGCCATCGACGTCGCACTGCAAAACGTGAGCTACTTCTACAATCGGGAGGTGCGGGAAGCCATTGCGGCCTTCCAGTCCCTCATCGAGCCTGTGCTGACCGTGGCGCTCGGCGCGGTGCTCGGTTGGGTGATGCTCGCCGTGCTGGGTCCCGTCTATGACACTATAGCGGGGTTGAAGCTGTAGCGTCGCCGGAGGCAGTCGCACCGGACTCGCCGGGCGGCGAGCGAACCGTGGCCAACATCAGTGCGAGGGACGGAGACCACCATGAGCGAAGAAGAAGTCGTCCAATTCCTGCGAAGTCAGCCGCAATTCTTCGACCGCCATCCGGAACTCCTCGAATCGATTCTCGTCCCTCATCCCCACGGCGGCCGCGCGATTCCGCTCACCGAGCGCCAGATCCTCGGATTGCGCGAAAAAGTCAGGCTGCTGGAAGGCAAGCTGGGCGAATTGATTCGGCATGCGGAAGACAACGACGCCATTGCGGAAAAAGTGCACCGCCTGTCGGTCGCGCTGCTCGCCGCGCGCGACTTCCCCACCGGAGTACAGACGCTGTACCTGCACCTGCGCGAGGACTTTTCGGTGCCCCATGTTGCGCTGCGCGCCTGGAGCAAGGGCCTGCCGGAAGGCGCGCCCGAGGGCCGACCGGTCGAGGCCGATCTGCGCGATCGGGTGGAAAGCCTTTCCGGGCCGACCTGCGGTCCGGCGGCGCAGAGCCCGTTCCTCGCGTGGTTCGCGGAGAACCAGGACCACGTGCGCTCGCTCGCGCTGGTTCCGCTCGGCCAGACCCGCGCGTTCGGGCTGCTCGCCCTGGGCAGCGAGGACCCCAAGCGGTTCAATTCGGACATGGGAACGCTGTTTCTGCGCCGGATCGGAGAACTCGCCGCGGCGGCGGTCATGGCGCACCGATAGCGAGCCGCGGGTTGACGGAGCGTTCCACGCCCCCTGATTCCGACGCCGCCCTCGTCCGGGAGTACCTGGACGCGCTGCGCCATCAGCGCCGGCTCGCCCCCGGGACGCTGATCAACTACCGTCACGCGATCGAGCAGTTGCTGTCCTTGAGCAGCGGGATGCGGCTCGCGTCGCTCGAGGCCGCCCATTTGCGCCGTTTCGTCGCGCAGCTGCACGCGCGCGGCCTCTCGGGACGCACGCTGGCCAAAATGCTTTCCGGCTGGCGCGGCCTGTACCGTTGGCTCGTGCGGCATCGCGGATTGAGCGCCAACCCGGCGCAAGGCTTGCGCGCGCCGAAGTCTCCGAAACTGCTGCCCAAGGCCTTGTCGGTCGAGGCGGCGCAGCGCCTGCTCGGTTCGAAACCGGCCGAAGCGGCGGCGCTGATCCGCGACCAGGCGATGTTCGAGCTGATGTATTCCTCCGGGCTGAGGCTTGCGGAACTGGTGGGGCTGAACCTCGACGATGGTCGCCTCGAATTGCGCGAAGCGCAGGTGACGGTGACTGGCAAGGGAAACCGCACGCGCACCGTCCCGGTGGGAAGCCAGGCGAGGGCCGCGTTGCGTCGCTGGCTGGATGCACGCGAGCGGCTCGCGCGCCCGGGCGAGCGGGCGCTGTTCGTGGGCGAGCGCGGACGGCGCATTTCGCGGTCGCTCGTGAACCTCCGGCTAAAGGCAATGGCGCGGCGACAGGGGCTCGACGCCTCGGTGCATCCGCACATGCTCCGACATTCGTTTGCCTCTCACCTGCTGCAGTCCTCTCAGGATCTGCGCGCGGTGCAGGAAATGCTGGGCCACGCGAGCATCTCGACCACGCAGGTGTACACGCATCTGGACTTTCAGGCGCTCGCCAAGGTCTACGACGCCGCGCATCCGCGCGCGCGCAAGAAATGAATCCGGCACTGGTGTTGAAAGCAGGGCGCGAGAAATCGCTCCGCCGACACCATCCCTGGATCTTCTCCGGTGCGGTCGAGCGCATCGAGGGTGAGGCTGCGAACGGCGACACGCTTACCGTGCGCTCTGCCGACGGCAAACCCCTTGCGCTCGCAGCCTGGAGCCCGAAATCCCAGATTCGCGCCCGGGTCTGGAGCTTCGACCCCGGAGCGAAGATCGACGCGGCGTTCTTCCGCACCCGCATTGCCGAAGCCGCAGCGTTGCGCCGGACCCTGGAAATCGACCGGCACAGCAACGCGCTCAGGCTGGTTCACGGCGAATCGGACGGACTGCCCGGGCTCGTCGTGGATCGCTACGGGGACGTGCTGGTCGCGCAATTCCTCTCGGCGGGGGCCGAGCGTTGGCGCGAGGAGATCCTGGATGCGCTGCGCGAAGCGAGCGCCTGCGAGGCGATCTACGAGCGATCGGATGCCGAGGTGCGCGCGCTCGAAGGGTTCGGCCCGAGAACGGGATTCGCGCGCGGGAACCAGAATGCGCGGCGCTGCGCGGTCATCGAGTACGGAATGAATTTCCGCGTCGACGTTGAGCGGGGCCAGAAAACCGGCTTCTTCCTGGATCAGCGCGAGAATCGCCAGCGCGTGCGCGAACTGGCTGCCGGGCGAGAGGTGCTCGACTGTTTTTGCTACACGGGAGGATTCGCCATCGCGGCACTCTCGGGGGGCGCGCACGGCGTGATCGCGGTGGACAGTTCCGGCGCGGCGCTCGAAGTCGCGCGCGAGAATCTGGCGGCGAACGCGCTCGAGCCGGACGCGATCGAATTCGTGGAGGCGGACGTGTTCGCGCACCTGCGCGCGCTGCGCGACCGGCGTGCGCAGTTCGGTCTGGTGGTGCTCGATCCGCCGAAGTTCGCCCCGACCGCGGCGCAAGCGCGCAACGCCGCGCGCGCCTACAAGGACATCAACCTGCTGGCCCTCAAGCTGCTCGCTCCTGGCGGGTTGCTGGCGACGTTTTCCTGCTCGGGCGGCGTGCCGATGGACCTGTTCCAGTCGATCGTGGCGGGCGCGGCGCTCGATGCGGGCGTGCAGGCGAAAATCATCGAGCGCTTCGCCGCCGCCGCCGATCATCCGGTGGCGCTCGATTTTCCCGAAGGCGAGTACCTGAAGGGCCTGCTGGTGCTGCGACCCTGAGCCGCGCCTAGTTCGCGCGCGCGCTCCGGGCGCCGGGGCGCATCCGTTGATCGTCGAGCACCTCGGCGAGGCGGGTCAGGAGCCTGCGCTCGGATTCGGTGTGCATCTCGTCCTGCGCCAGCAGTTCGAGAAAACGTTTCGCAAGCGTGCGCTCCTGCAAGCCGATGCGGGCCTGCATGTCGCGCCAGAGTCGCTCGGCGCCGACGAACACTTCTGAATCCGCGGACAAGGCGGCACCGGCCATCAGTGCGACCTGGGCGAACACCAGACGCGCCAGCTCGATTTCGTCGAGTCCGAAGGTTTCCAGTTCGCGCCCGAAGCTCAGGCGCATCAGGAGGGCGAGTTCGCGCTCGCTTGGCGCAAGTTGCGCGCGCTCGTGAAGCAACGGATCCCCGGCTCGGTCGACAGGATCTCGAAGGGTTGGTTCCATCGGCACCATCGGCAGCCTCTCAGGTCGGTTGAACACTCGTTACGCTGCCACAATGCCATCGAGCCCCAAGGGGGCTAAGGGCAAAATCCACTTCTTGCCCTTTGGTATCGGTACTTTGGTCTCTCGGGCGGCCTTTGGCATCGATCTGGCGGCGGCCTGAGTTCCAGCGGCAGGCCAGGGCTCCGGTCAGGATTCGTTCCGCGGGCGGGTACGCGATGTCACAATCCGCCCCTCGAGAACGCGGCCTCCGGGGCACGGAGGACGGCGCGCTAGAATTCACCGCTTTTTCAACGGAGTCGGAATGGCGCAGCAGGACATGGTTCCGGTCACCATCCTCACGGGATTCCTCGGCGCGGGCAAGACCACGCTGCTGAACCGGATCCTGAACGAGGACCACGGTCACCGCATCGCCGTGATCGAGAACGAATTCGGCGAGATCGGGGTCGACAGCGAAATCATCGAGCGCGGCGACGAGCAGATCATCGAGATGAACAACGGTTGCGTCTGCTGCACCGTCCGCGGCGATCTGATCCGGATCCTTGGCGACCTCAAGGTGCGGAGGGAACGCGGGGATCTCCGCTTCGATCGCGTGGTGATCGAGACCACCGGCATGGCCGATCCCGGGCCCGTGGCGCAGACCTTTTTTACCGACGAGGACATCGGCGCCTATTTCCTGCTCGACTCGATCCTCACGGTGGTCGATGCGAAGCACGCACCGCAGCAGCTCGACGAGTTTCACGAGGCGCAGGAGCAGGTCGGCTTCGCGGACCGGATCCTGCTCTCGAAAACCGACCTCGTCGCGGAAAATGCGGCCGAGGCGCTGATCGAGCGCCTGCGGCGGATGAATCCGCGCGCCCCGGTGAAGAGAGTGCATTTCGGGAACGCGCCGATCGGCGAGATTCTCGACATTCGCGGCTTCAACCTGAACGCGGTACTGGATCTCGACCCGGAATTCCTGACCGACGCCCACCACGAGCACCACGACGAGGTGGAATCCTTCGCCTTCCGGTCCGACCAGCCGTTCGACGGCGACAAACTGGAGCAGTTCCTGTCCGGAATGATCCAGGTGTACGGGCCCGATCTGCTGCGTTACAAGGGCGTGCTGTGGACCAAGGGCAACGCGCGCCGTGTGGTTTTCCAGGGGGTGCACATGATGATGGGCGGCGACCTCGGCAAACCCTGGGCGAAGGGCGAGAAGAAGCGGTCGATCCTCGTGTTCATCGGCAAGAAACTGCCTCGGGATCTGTTCGTCGCCGGCCTGGAACAGTGCCTGGTACAGAAATGAGCCGTCGCCGTACTTCTGGCACAATGATTCCATGAGCATCGCGCGGCCCCTGCGGATCCTGCTGGCACTGATGCTGCTGTGCGCGCAGCAGCTGGCGTTGGCGCACCAGGTCTGGCATCTTGGCGACCGGAGCGGCCAGCCGGCGCAACAGCAGCTGTGCGACAAGCACGACGTGCTCGGCACCGTGGGTGGCGCGCTGAATGGCGCCGCGATCACGCTTGTCGCGGACGCTCCAGCCGGTTTCACGGTTTCCTGCGCTTGTCTGCCCGCGGCTTCGACGCCCGGGTTCATCCCAACTTCCCGGGGCCCTCCCTCGCTCCTCTGAGACGTCGTACGAGCGCGCACCTGCAGCCGGCGCGCCTTGCATCGCTTTCTTGGAAGGAGCCGACACATGCATCGCAGTACGTTGTGCGCCATGGCGCTTGCCGTGGTGTGGAGCGCGCCGTTTCCGGTGCGCGCGCAAGGCGCGGAATTGAGCATGATCCGCGAGGAAATCCGGCAGCTGAAGGATGCCTACGAGAAACGCATTCAGGGGCTGGAGCGTCGGCTGGCTGAAGCGGAATCGCGCGCCGGGAAGGCCGAGCACGACGCTGCGCGCGCGGCAACGGTCGTCGCGCAACCGGGCGCCCGTGCGGGAGGCGAGAACGCGTTCAATCCGGCAATTTCGCTGATTCTGCAAGGAACGGCCGCGCGCAGTTCGCAGGATCCGGAAACCTACCGGATCAGCGGATTCGCGCCCTCCGGCGGGGAGATCGCGCCGGCGTCGCGCGGCGCGAACCTCGGCGAATCGGAACTGGTAGTCACCGCGAATATCGATCCGTACTTCCGCGGTCTGCTCATCGCGGCTCTCACACCCGAGAATGAGGTCGAGGTCGAGGAGGCGTTCTTCCAGACGCTCGCGCTCGACCATGGACTGACACTCAAGGGCGGTCGGTTCCTCTCGGGAATCGGCTACCAGAACGAAGTCCACCAGCATTCTTGGGACTTCCAGGATGCGCCGCTTGCTTACAAGGCGTTCCTGGGCGGTCGCCGGAACGACGACGGCGTGCAATTGAAATGGGTGGCGCCGACCGACCTCTTCATCGAACTCGGTGCCGAGTTGGGACGCGGGCGCAGCTTCCCGTCCACGGCGCGCAGCAGGAACGCCGCGGGCGCGTGGACTGTTTTCGCGCACGTGGGTGGCGACATTGGCACAGGCACAGCCTGGCGCGCAGGCCTGTCGCACCTGCGGACCTCGCCCCGCGGCCGCACGTTCGAGGATGCCGATTCGCTCGGCAATCCGGTGACGCAATCATTTAGCGGGCGGAGTAGGCTCTGGATCGCCGATTTCGTGCTCAAGTGGGCGCCCGGCGGCAACGCTGCGGAGACAAACTTCAAGCTGCAGGGGGAGTATTTCCGCCGCCGCGAGGACGGCCAGCTCAGCTTTGACGACACGGCTCGGGCAGCGCCTCGCTTCGGCGCGGTATTGAGCGATACCTACGCGAGCCTGCAGTCGGGCTGGTACCTGCAGAGCGTGTACCAGTTCATGCCGCGCTGGCGCATCGGCTACCGCTACGACCGGCTGAATTTCGGCCGCGTCGATAACGGGATCGTTGCCAACGGGCTCGGGCCGACCGCCGGCGACTTTCCGCTCCTCATGAGCGACCACAGACCGGCACGGAGCACATTGATGTTCGACTGGAGCCCGACCGAGTTCAGTCGCATCCGGTTGCAGCTTGCGTCGGACAAGTCGCGCGTCGGGTTGACCGACCACCAGGCGCTCATCCAGTACATCTTCAGCCTCGGCGCGCACGGCGCGCACCGGTTCTAGAGGCCGCCATGAGACATCTCAGGGCGGCGGTTGCAATCCTGATCCTGGTTTGGGCACTGCCAGCGGCATCGGCGCTCAACATCTTCGCCTGCACGCCGGAATGGGGTGCCTTGGCGAAGGAACTCGGCGGCGCGAAGACGAATGTCTACGTGGCGACCACCGCGCTGCAGGACCCCCATCGCATCGAAGCGCGACCGAGCCTCATCGCGCGCGCGCGCAGTGCCGATCTCATGGTCTGCACGGGTGCGGAACTGGAGGTCGGCTGGCTGCCGTTGGTGCGGACGCAGTCGGGCAACGCCAGGATCCAGAGCGGCCAGCCGGGCTACTTCGAGGCGGCGACCGACGCCGACCTGCTCGAGAAGCCCGCGCGCCTCGACCGCGCAGCGGGCGATGTACACGCGGCGGGCAATCCACACCTGCACCTCGACCCGCGCAACATTGCCAGGGTCGCGATCGCGATGAGCGAGCGCATGGCGCAGCTCGACCCGCGACAGTCGGCGCAATACCGCGAAGGTGCGAAAGCATTTCTCGATCGCTGGCAGCGAGCGATCGCGCGCTGGGAGAAGGCGGCGGCGCCGCTCAAGGGCTTTCCCGTAGTGATCCACCACAAGAACCTCTCGTATCTGATCGGCTGGCTCGGGATGCGGGAGGTCGGCGCCCTCGAGCCCAGACCGGGCCTGCCGCCGACCGCAGCGCATCTTAACGAGCTGCTGGCGCGGCTCGCGCGTGATCCTGCCAAGGCCGTGATGCGTGCCGCATACAACGATCCGCGACCGGGCGATTGGCTCGCGGAGCGCGCGAGGATTCCTTCCGTGGTTCTGCCGTATACCGTCGGTGGCACCGAGGTCGCGCAGGATCTCTTCGGCCTGTTCGACGACACGCTCGCGCGCCTTCTCGAGGCCGCGCGATGAGCACGGAGCCGTTCCAGCTCGCCATCCTCTGGCCCGCGCTCGCCGCAGGCCTCCTCGTCACGGCGACCCACGTGCCGCTCGGCATCCAGGTGCTGAACCGCGGCATCGTGTTCATCGACCTCGCGGTGGCGCAGGTTGCGGGTCTCGGCGTCATCCTCGCCGGCCGGTTCGGCTTCGAGCCGCAGGGCGCGGCGGTGCAGATCGCTGCGTTCACGGCCGCGATCGCCGGCGCGCTGCTGCTGAACTGGAGCGAGCGGCGCTGGCCCGACGTCCAGGAGGCGATCATCGGCGTGACATTCATCCTCGCCGCCACGGGCGCCACGCTCGCGCTCGCGAGCAATCCGCATGGAGCAGAGCACCTCAAAGACCTGCTCGTCGGCCAGATTCTCTGGGTCGATCCGTCCGCGCTTTGGCTGCCGGCGCTCGCCTATGCGCTGCTGCTCGCGGCGTGGTTCGGCATCGGCGCGGGGATCGGCCGGTTCGCCTTCTACCTCGCCTTTGCCTGCGCGGTGACCGTCTCGGTTCAACTCGTCGGGCTGTACCTCGTGTTCACGACCTTGATCGTTCCGGCGCTCGCGACGCGTCGAATCGCGCGGGGTCGGATCGTTGCGGCCTACCTGCTCGGCGGCTTGGGTTATCTCGGCGGGCTGGGGTTGTCGATCGTCTCCGACCTGCCGCCGGGGCCACTCATTGTCTGGATCATGGCCGCGTTCGGCATCGCGCTGTTCGCCTGGACTTCACGCACGCCGAGTCGCGCCTTGCGGGCGGACTAGAATCGGGACTTCGACGACGGGGACCGCAGATGCTGCAATGGCACGGCACGACGATCCTTTCGGCGCGGCGCGGCGCGAGCGTCGCGCTGGGCGGCGACGGCCAGGTCACGCTCGGCGCGGTCGTCGTGAAGGGCGGCGCGAAAAAGGTGCGCCGCCTGTATCACGACCGGATCCTGGCGGGTTTCGCCGGCGGCACGGCCGATGCGTTCACGCTGTTCGAGCGCTTCGAAGCGAAACTCGACAAGCACCAGGGCAATCTGATGCGCTCCGCGGTGGAACTCGCGAAGGACTGGCGCACCGACCGCGTCCTGCGGCGGCTCGAGGCGATGCTCGCCGTGGCCGACCGCGAGCGCTCGCTCGTGATTACGGGCCTCGGGGACGTGCTCGAACCCGAGCACGGACTGGTCGCGATCGGCTCGGGCGGCCCCTACGCGCAGGCCGCGGCGCGGGCGCTGCTCGAAGCGACCGAGCTTTCGCCGCGGGACATCGTCGAGCGTGCGCTCGGCATCGCGGCGGACATCTGCATTTACACCAACCATCACCGCAGCATCGAGGTTCTGGAGTGACGCCGTGAGCGGCATGACGCCCGCCGAAATCGTGCATGAACTGGACAAGCACATCGTCGGCCAGGACCGCGCCAAGCGCGCGGTCGCGATCGCGCTGAGAAACCGCTGGCGGCGCCAGCAGGTCGCCGAGCCGCTGCGGCAGGAGATCACGCCGAAGAACATCTTGATGATCGGCCCGACCGGGGTCGGGAAAACGGAGATCGCGCGGCGTCTCGCGCGCCTGGCGGACGCGCCGTTCATCAAAATCGAGGCGACCAAGTTCACCGAGGTCGGCTACGTCGGCCGGGACGTCGATACGATCGTGCGAGACCTCGCGGAAATCGCGGTGAAGGACGCGCGCGAGCACGCCATGCGGCGGGTACGCATGCGCGCGCAGGACGCCGCCGAAGAGCGGGTCCTGGACGCCTTGCTCCCCCCGGCGCGCGGTGTCGCTGCCCAGGAGCCACCGGCCGAGGAGGGTGTCGCACGCCAGAAATTCCGCAAGAAGCTGCGCGAAGGCGAACTCGACGATCGCGAGATCGAAATCGAAGTGGCGGCGGCTTCGCAGATGGAGATCTTCGCGCCACCCGGGATGGAGGAACTCACCACCCAGATCCAGGGGATGTTCCAGAACCTCTCCGGCGGCCGGCGCAAGACGCGCAAACTGCGCATTCGCGAAGCGATGCGGCTGCTGACCGACGAGGAAGCGGCAAAGCTCGTCGCGGAGGACGACCTCAAGTCGCGCGCGCTCGCCAACGTGGAACAGAACGGGATCGTGTTTCTGGACGAGATCGACAAGGTGGCGAGCCGCGGCGAGTACGCCGGAGCGGATGTCTCGCGCCAGGGCGTGCAGCGCGATCTGCTGCCGCTGGTCGAGGGCACGACGGTGTCGACGAAGTACGGAATGGTGAAGACCGACCACATCCTGTTCATCGCCTCGGGGGCCTTTCATCTCGCCAAGCCCTCGGACCTGATTCCCGAGCTCCAGGGGCGCTTTCCGATCCGGGTCGAACTCGACGCACTCGGGGTCGAGGATTTCGTCCGCATTCTGACGGCGACCGACTCGAACCTCGTCGAGCAGTACCAGGCGCTGCTCGCGACCGAGGGGGTGGTGCTCGAGATCGCTCCGGAGGCGATCCGCCGCCTCGCCGAGATCGCGCATGGCGTCAACGAGCGGACCGAAAACATCGGCGCGCGACGCCTGTACACGGTGCTGGAGAAGCTGCTGGAAGAGATCTCCTTCGAGGCCGGACGCCGGGGCGACGAGCGCATCCGGATCGACTCCGAATACGTCAATACGCGGCTCGGCGAGCTGGCCAAGGACGAGGATCTGGCGCGCTACGTCCTCTGAGCGCGCGGACGCCGGCGCGCATTCTTGATTAGAATCGCAGCGCGATGAACACTCGAGCGCAAGCGGCCGCCGGCGGCGCCGATCAGGCCCGCATCCTCGTCGAGGCGCTGCCTTACATCAAGCGCTTCCACGGCAAGACGATCGTCATCAAGTTCGGCGGCAATGCCATGACCGACGAGGCGCTGAAGAGCGCGTTCGCGCGCGACGTCGTGCTGCTGAAGCTCGTCGGCATGAACCCGGTGGTGGTGCACGGCGGCGGACCGCAGATCGAGCAGCTGCTCGCGCGCCTGGGAATGAAGGGGGAATTCGTGCAAGGCATGCGCGTGACCGACGCGCAGACCATGGACGTGGTCGAGATGGTCCTCGGCGGACAGGTCAACAAGGAAGTGGTCGAGCTCATCAACCAGGCCGGCGGCAAGGCGGTGGGGCTCACCGGCCAGGACGGGGGGCTGATCCGGGCGCGCAAGATGCTCGTGCCCAGCCAGAGCAACAAGGACGAGCGGCTCGACATCGGCCAGGTCGGCGAGATCGAGTCGATCGATGCGGGTGTGATTTCAGCGCTCGAGATGAGCGGTTTCATTCCGGTGGTAGCACCGATCGCGACCGGGTCCGACGGCACGACCTACAACATCAACGCCGATCTGGTCGCAGGCAAGCTCGCAGAGGTCCTGCGCGCGGAGAAACTGGTCGTGCTCACCAACACTCCCGGGGTGATGGACAAGGACGGCAAGCTCCTGTCGGGACTGACGCCGCGGAAGATCGACGATCTGGTCGCCAGGGGCGTGGTCTCGGGCGGGATGCTGCCCAAAATCGCTTCGGTACTCGACGCGGCGCGCGCCGGCGTGCGCGCCTGCCATATCATCGACGGCCGGGTGCCCCACGCGCTGCTGCTCGAGGTTTTGACCGACGCGGGCATCGGCACGCTGATCCGATCCAAGTAGGCGCGCGGAGGGCCCGTCGCCCCGCCCGACCCCCTCCCGCAGCCACGCACCCATGCGCATCACCCGGCTACCGCCTTCACGGCGGGTGTGGATCTTCGATCTCGACAATACGCTGCACGATGCCCGGCCGCACATCTTCCCTTCGATGCACCTTCAGATCGGTGAGTTCATCAAGCGGACGTTCGGTGTCGACGACGCGGGAGCGGACGCGATGCGGCGCGTGTTCTGGTCGCGATACGGCACGACGCTGAAAGGGCTGATGCGACATTACGGCACGGACCCGAGGAAATTCCTGCGCGAAACGCACCGCTTTCCCGAACTCGCCGACATGCTGGTGCACGAGAACGCGGTGCGCCATTCGCTCGCGCGCCTCGGGGGCAAGAAACTGGTGTTCTCCAACGCGCCGCGCCACTACGTCGAGGAGGTGCTGCGCGCACTCGGCCTGGAGCGGTTCTTCGCGGCCGTGTACACGATCGAGAGCACGCGCTTTCGGCCCAAGCCGGCGTTCCAGGGGTTCCGCGTGCTGCTGCGAAACCACGACCTCGACCCGCACCGCTGCGCGCTGGTGGACGATGTCCTGGAAAACCTGCGCACGGCCAAGCGCCTGGGCATGTCGACGGTCTGGGTCGCTCCGGGTTCGCTGAAACGGCCGAGCTATGTGGACCTGCGCGTGTTTTCCGTGACGGAGTTGCCGCGCTTCGTCTTTCGCCACGCCCACGAGTAGAATTTTGCGATGCCGCGGGTCAAGGGAGAGCGGAAACTCGAAATCCTGAAGGCGCTCGCGCAGATGCTCGAGCAGCCGAAGTGGGAGAGAATCACCACCGCGGCGCTCGCCGCGAGGCTCGGGGTGTCGGAGGCCGCGCTCTACCGCCACTTCGCGTCGAAAGCCCAGATGTACGAGGGATTGATCGAATTCATCGAAAGTTCGGTCTTCAGCCTGGCGAATCGCATCACCTCGGATGAAGCCGACGGCGAACGCCAGGCCGAGAAGCTCCTCGAAATGCTGCTCGCGTTCGCCGAGAAAAATCCCGGGATGGTGCGCGTCATGACGGGCGATGCGCTCATCGGCGAGCACGAGCGGCTGCAGGTGCGCATGAACCAGTTCTTCGATCGATTCGAGGCGACGCTGCGCCAGAGCCTGCGCCACGCCAAAGCCGCGGCGGTCGGGAAAGCGGCCGAATCCGATACCGGCGCGCAGGCGGGCGCGATGCTCCGCTACGCCATCGGATGCCTGCACCAGTTCGCCAAGTCGGGCTTCACGCGCAAGCCGAGCGATAGTCTTACCGCGCAGCGACGCTATCTGCCGGTGTAGGTTCGGTCTAGGGCTGCGGCTGCTTTGGCGGAACCGCCGGCGCGCTGCACACTGCGCAGTGCGGATCCTTCGCCACCTTCACGGTTCTCCACTCGGCGCCCTTCGCATCGAGCAGCAAAAGCCGGCCGGCCAGCGTTTCGCCGATCCCGGCGACGAGCTTGATCGCTTCCATCGCCTGCAACGCTCCGGCAATGCCGGTGAGCGGCGCGAATACGCCCATCACCGCGCATTGGACTTCCTCGATCTCGCCGTCTTCCGGAAACAGGCAGGCGTAGCAGGGCGCATCCGGACCTCGCAGATCGAACACCGTGACCTGGGCATCGAAGCGGATCGCCGCGCCGGAGACGAGCGGTTTTCGCAGCGCGACGCAGGCGCGATTGAGTGCGTGCCGCGTCGCGAAGTTATCCGAACAATCGAGCACCACGTCGGCTTGCGCGACCAGCCGCGCCATGGCTTCGGGCGCGACGCGCTCGGTGAGCGGTACGACAGCGACTTCGGGGTTGATCGCATTCAACGCGCTGCGGGCCGCCTCCGGTTTGGGCGCGCCGACGGATTCCGTCCGGTACAGGATCTGCCGCTGCAGGTTGGTGAGGTCGACGCGGTCGCCATCCGCGAGGGTGAGTCGTCCGATCCCGCTCGCCGCGAGGTAAAGCGCCGCCGGGCAACCGAGGCCGCCCGCGCCGATCACCAGCACATGCGCGGCGCGCAACCGCTCCTGCCCCTCGACGCCGATCTCGGGCAGCAGGATGTGGCGGCTGTACCGCAGGAGCTGTTCGTCGTTCATCGCAGGATCGTAATCGAACCGCGCTTGCCCGGTCGCCGAAGGCTAAAATGCGCGGCCTCATGACGCCGCGCCGAGGGTTGATCGTCTTCTTGACCGGACTTCCGGGAGCCGGCAAGTCGACGCTCGCGCGCGCGCTTCGCAAGCGACTCGCGCAGGCGGGACGCACGGTCACGCTGCTCGACGGTGACGAGGTGCGAACGCTGCTCTCGAGCGATCTGGGCTATTCGCGCCCCGACCGCGACCTGAACGTGCTGCGCATCGGTTACGTCGCAGCGGAGATTGCACGTCACGGCGGCATCGCGATCTGCGCCCAGATCGCGCCCTATGCCGCAGCGCGCGCGGAAGTGAGGCGCCGGGGTTCGGCCGCAGGAAGATTCCTGTCGTTGTATGTTTCCACGCCGATCGAAGTCTGCGAGCGCCGGGATCCTAAGGGACATTACGCCAGGGCCCGCGCAGGGATCCTGCCGGAGTTCACCGGCGTGAGCGATCCTTACGAAGCGCCGCTCGACGCGGATTTGAGTATCGACCTGCAGGATTGTGCTCCGGAAGCGGCGGCAGAGCAGGTCGTCTCCCGGCTGCAGCGCGAAGGCCTGCTGGACTAAAGGCGTCGAGCTAGCCGCCCTGCTTGTTCTCGGCCACGGTCGCCGCGGGCTTGGTGAGCACCGGCAGGCCCTTGAGCCGTGAGATCGCTTGCGTGAGCTGAAAATCGTCCTTCGAGCCGAGTTCGAGCGGAGCGCGCGCCGCATCCGGCGCCGCGCCCGGGGGGTGCGGCTGCACCCGAGGTGCCGCGCTCTTGCCCGGCACGCCTTCTTCGCCGTTCGTCAGGTGGCGTTGCAGATCGGCCTCGCGAACGCGCAGCAGCGGCGCGTCGCCGGGTTCCTCGACGTTGATGTCGGGCGCGATGCCCTTCGCCTGGATCGACCGGCCGGAGGGCGTGTAGTAACGCGCCGTGGTCAGCTTGATCGCCGTATTGTTGCCCAGCGGCATGATCGTTTGCACCGATCCCTTGCCGAAGGTTTGCGTGCCCATCACCACCGCCCGCTTGTGATCCTGCAGCGCGCCGGCGACGATTTCGGAGGCCGACGCCGATCCTCCATTGACCAGCACCACCATCGGTACCGTCTTCACCGCGGCCGGCAGCCCCTTGAGAACGTCGTCGCGCGAGCCGCGCGCGTAATCCTCCGCGCTCGCCGTGTATTTCCTGCGCGCGTCTTCGGTGCGCCCATCGGTGGAAACCACCAGCGCCTTGTCCGGGAGAAACGCGGCGGAAATCGCGACCGCGCCATAGAGCAGGCCGCCGGGATCGTTGCGCAGGTCGAGCACCAGCCCCTTGACCGGGCCCTGCTTGTACAGGCCATCGAGGTGCTTCACCAGCGTTTCGGCGGTTCCCTCCTGAAACTGCGACACCCGCAACCACGCGTAACCCGGTTCGATGAACTTCGATTTGACGCTCTGTACCTTGATGACTGCCCGCATCAGGCTGACCACGATCGGCTGTGCCACGCCCTTGCGCGCGATCGTCAGGACGATCTGCGTGTTGGGCTTGCCGCGCATGCGCTTGACCGCGTCCTGCAGCGTCATGCCCTTCACCGGCGTGTCGTCGAGCTTGATGATCAGGTCGCCCGGCTTGACTCCGGCGCGAAACGCCGGCGTGTCCTCGATGGGCGAGATCACCTTGACGAGGCCGTCCTCCATGCTGACCTCGATGCCGAGGCCGCCGAACTGTCCGTGGGTGCTGACCTGAAGATCCTTGAAGGCCTCGGCGTCGAGGTAGGCGGAATGCGGATCGAGTCCCGAAAGCATGCCGTTGATCGCTTCGGTGATGAGGCGCTTGTCCTCCACCGGCTCGACGTAATTCGACTTGATCGCGCCGAACACCTCGGTGAAGGCGCGCAATTCGGAAATCGGCAGCGGCGAGCGCATCGCGCGCTCGGCGATCGCCTGGAAATTCAGGCTCAACAGCACACCCGCAATCACGCCCGCGAGTATCAGTCCCAGCTGCCGGAATTTCTTACCCATCGATTCTGTCCTCATGGGGCACTGGCCGCGGGCAGGGTCAGCGGTTTCCGACCCAGCGCAGCGGGTCAAATGCCTGACCCAAATGACGTAATTCGAAGTATACGCCCGATTCCTCGCGGCCACCGCTCGCCCCCACCGTGGCAACGGTTTCACCCGCGTTCACCGTCTCGCCGGTGTGTTTGAGCAGCGATTCGTTGTTGCCGTAAACGGACAGGTAGGCCTCACCGTGATCGACGATCAGCAGGTTGCCGAAGCCACGCATCCAGTCTGAGTAAACCACGCGGCCCGCAGCCACCGCCTTCACCGGATCACCCTGCTGCGCCCGAATGAACAAACCCTTTGCCCGAGCGCCCGCACTGCGTTGGGCAGGAAATCGGCCCGCAAGTTCCCCGCGGACCGGCAGCTCGAGGCGCCCGCGAAGGCTGGCGAAGGGCACGCCCGGAGCAGGCGATGCCTGCTCGCGATCGCCCGGCTGGAATCCGGCGCCCGGGCGACTTGCCAGGACGCGGCTGATCTCCCGGACGACGCGTGACAGGCGCTGCTCGTCGGCGAGCATCTGCTTCATTTCGCGGCGCCCGGCGCGCAACTCCACCGCTACGCGCTCGAGCACGCGCCGGCGCTCGCGCCGCTCGGCCAGCACTTTTTCGCGGTCGGCGCGCTGACGTGCCTCGATCTCGCTCAATTCGCGCGCCTGCGCCGCCGAATCGTCGCGCAGGCGTTCGAGTTCCGCCAGGTTCCCGCGTTGCGCTTCGATCGCGCGCGCCGCCGCCTGCGACAGGATGGACAGATAATGCATCTGTCGCGCGACCTCGTTCGGATCTTCTCCGGCAAGCACCAGTCGAACGACATCGGGTGCGCTGGCCCGCGAGCGCGCGACCAGCAGCTGGCCGAGCGCCCGCCGTCGTGCGGCGAGCCCCTGCTCGAGCGAACGGCGCCGGTCGCCGATCCGCGCGAGCGAGGTTCGCAACTGCCGCCCCTGCGCTTCGAGCGTCGCCAGCGCACGGGTCGCTTCCGAAATCGCGGTTTCCGAGGCGCGCAGCGCGTCGCGCGCTTCGCGGCGGTCGACTTCGCGACTGCCCAGTTCGGTGCGCAGTGCCTCGATGCGCGCCCGCAGCGCCTTGAGATCGTCTTCGCGTGTCGCCGTGACCGTCGCCGGCAACGCGGCGAGCACTACGGCGAATAGCAGGCGCGCGATCAGCCTCTGGCCTTGCCTTGCGCCGAGACGGCGGCGATGCGGCGCGCCACTTCGTCGGCGTCCCCGACGTAATAGTGCTTGAGCGGATGCAGATCCGCGTCCAGTTCGTAGACCAGCGGCATCCCGGTCGGGATGTCGAGCCCGACGATGTCGGCGTCGCTGATGCCGTCGAGGTGCTTGACCAGGGCGCGCAGCGAATTGCCGTGCGCCGCGATCAGAACCCGCCGGCCCGAACGGATCGCCGGCGCGATGGCTTCGTTCCAGTAGGGCAGCACGCGCGCCACGGTGTCCTTGAGGCACTCGGTGCGCGGCAGTTGCGCGCCGTCCAATCCGGTGTACCGCGGGTCGCCCGCTGCATTGCGCGGATCCGCGGGCTCGAGGGCCGGGGGCGGCACGTCGTAGCTGCGGCGCCAGGCGAGTACCTGCGCGTCCCCGAACTTGGTCGCCGTTTCCGCCTTGTTCAGGCCCTGCAGCGCGCCGTAATGGCGTTCGTTCAAGCGCCAATGCTTCTCGACCGGGATCCAGTACAGGTCCATTTCCCCGAGCACCAGCCACAGGGTGCGGACCGCCCGCTTGAGCACCGAGGCGAACGCCAGGTCGAAGGTCCAGCCATCGGCCTTGAGCTGGCGACCCGCAGCGCGCGCTTCCTCGACTCCCCGCACCGAGAGATCGACGTCGGTCCACCCCGTGAAGCGATTTTCCCGGTTCCAGTCCGATTCGCCGTGGCGCAGCAGTACGAGCCTGAACATGGGTGAATTATAATTGCGCCCCATGAAACGGGACCGCCTGGATCTGATCGAGAAGCAGGAACACGTGGAGCAGGCGGCGCGCGCGCTCAAGGCGATGGCGCATCCCTTGCGCCTCAAGATCCTGTGCGTGATCAACGCCGCTGAAATGAGCGTTCAGGACATCGTTGCCGAAGTCGGAACCTCCCAGTCGAACGTGTCCCAGCACCTTGCGATCCTGCGCGAAAAAAGAGTCCTGCAGACGCGCAAGGAGGCCAATCGCGTCTTCTACCGCGTCTGCGACGAGCGAACGCTGCAGCTCATCGGCATGATGCGCGAGGTGTTCTGCGGCGACGGAAAGCGCTGATGGAGTTCGTCCAGAACAACCTGCTGCTGATCGCGGTGGCCTTTGCCTCCGGCGCGATGCTGATCTGGCCGCTGGTGCGGCGCAGCGCCGGTGGGCCCTGGGTGGGGACCCTGCAGGCGACTCACATGATCAATCGCGAGGACGCGCTCGTGCTCGACGTACGCGACGCCGCCGAGTATGCCAAGGGCCACATCCTCGGGTCGCGGAGCGCGCCGCTGGCGGAACTCGAGGGCCGGGTCGGCGAATTCGCGAAGCACAAGTCGCGGCCCGTGATCATCGCCTGCGACAGCGGCAACCGTTCAACCAATGCCATCGGGATCCTGCGGCGCCACGGCTTCGCGAACGTCTTCAACCTCGCCGGCGGCCTCGCAGCATGGCAGCAAGCGGGGTTGCCGGTCGAGAAGTAGGGGCCGGGCCCCTTGTCACGCGTACTGATGTACGGCACCGCCAGCTGTCCGTACTGCCGGTCGGCCGAGCGACTGTTCCGGCGCAAGGGCGTACACGAGCTCGAGCGCGTGCGCGTCGACCTCTTGCCCGAGCGTCGCGTCGAGATGGTGCACAAGAGCGGCCGCCGCACGGTGCCGCAGATCTGGATCAACGGCGTTCACGTCGGGGGCTGCGACGATCTGTATGCCCTGGAGGAAGCCGGAGAACTCGACCGACTGCTCGCCCGGATCGAGGGCGCGCCCCAAACCGCTGGATAGACCGAAGGATTTCCGTGACGACGACCGAAGCACCGCAACCGACCTTCCAGATCGAAAAGATCTACGTGAAGGATCTCTCGCTCGAACTGCCCAACGCGCCCCAGGTGTTTCTCGAGTCGGCGCAGCCGCAGCTCGAGGTGCAGATCCGGAACGATTCGCGGCCTTGCGGCGATGGCCTGTACGAAGCCGTCGTCACCGTCACGGTGACCGCGCGCGCCGGAGAAAAGACGCTGTTCCTCGCGGAAGCGGCGCAAGCCGGGATTTTCACCGTGCGCGGCGTTCCGGAGGGCGAGCTCGAGCCGCTGCTGGGCATTGCCTGCCCGAATATCCTGTACCCGTACGCGCGCGAGGCGATTTCCGATCTGGTGACGCGCGGCGGCTTTCCGCCCGTGCTGCTCGCTCCGGTGTCCTTCGAGGCGCTGTATGCGCAGCGCACGCAGGCCGCGGCAAACCCGCCGCAGCCCGCGAACTAGGCCTACTGGAGACGGTCGTCCCGTGCGCGCCGCACTCGCCCTGCTCGGTATCCTGCTCTGCGCGTTTGCGCAGGCGAGCGATTTCCGTTCGGTACAGGAGACCGCCGCGGTGCTGTACGACGCGCCCTCGCGCGCTGCCAAGCCGCTCGTGGTGGTCTCCAAGCACTATCCGCTCGAATTGATCGTCAACCTGGAAGCCTGGGTCAAGGTGCGCGATCACACCGGTGCGTTGGCGTGGATCGAAAAGAAGTACCTCAGCGAAAAGCGCATGTTGATGGTGACTGCGCCAACGGCAGAAGTGCGCGCGCGTCCCGAGGAGGGCGCGCCGCAGGCGTTCGTCGCGGTCTCCGGCGTCGCGCTCGAACTCGTCGAAATCGCACCGGGCGGCTGGTTGCGCGTGCGCCATGCCGACGGCGCCGGCGGCTACCTGCGCGCGACGCAGGTCTGGGGCGGCTGAACGGGCGCAATGGCGCGGCTGGCTGTCCTCGGGGCAGGCGCCTGGGGAACCTCGCTCGCCGCGGTGCTCTCGGCGCGCCATCGCGTCACGCTCTGGGCGCGCGACGCGGCACAGGCCGAAGCGATCGCGAGCGCGCGGTGCAACCTGCGTTATCTGCCCGAGATCGCGCTGCCGCAGTCGCTGGTCGTGTCGTCGGATCTGCGCCAGAGCATCGAAGGAACCGATCTCCTCATCGCGGCGACGCCGGTCGCGGGGTTGCGTGATCTCTGCACGCGCCTCGCAAACGTGCGCGTGCCGCTCGTCTGGCTGTGCAAGGGATTCGAGGCGGAAAGCGGCCTGTTGCCGCACCAGATCGTCGAGGGTTGCCGCGCGCCGGGGGTTCGCGGCGGTGCGCTGTCCGGACCATCGTTCGCGCTCGAGGTGGCGCGCGGTCTGCCCTGTGCGTTGACGCTCGCGGCGTGGGACGGTGAGTTTGCCCGGGCGGCCGCTGCGCTCGTGCATGGCGGGCGGTTGCGCGTGTATTTCAGTACCGATCTGGTTGGCGTCGAGCTGGGCGGTGCGATCAAGAACGTCATGGCGATCGCAGCCGGCATCTCGGATGGTCTCGGACTGGGGCAGAACGCGCGTGCGGCGCTCATTACCCGCGGTCTCGCCGAAATCACGCGTCTCGGCGTCGCGCTCGGCGGTAGCGCAGAAACCCTGATGGGGCTCTCAGGCGCCGGCGACCTGATCCTCACCGCGACCGGCGAGCTGTCGCGAAATCGCCGCGTCGGGCTCGATCTGGCGCGCGGTCGGCGCCTCGCGGAGATTCTCGCCGCACTGGGGCATGTCGCCGAGGGCGTGCGCTCCGCGCGCGAGGTGGCGAGGCTCGCCGCGCAGCGCGGCGTCGACATGCCGCTGTGCGCCGCCGTGAATGCGGTGCTCGACGGCCAGCTCACGCCGCCGGAGGCGGTTCAGGAACTCCTGGGACGCGACCCGAAGGAGGAAGCGTGAGTTCGCCTCACTGCGCGCCCTCGAAGCCGAGCTGTCGCCAGGCTTCGTAAGCCACGATCGCCACCGCGTTCGCCAGGTTGAGGCTGCGCGCACCCGATCGCATCGGCAGCCGAAGCCTCCTTTCCAAGGGGAACGCCTCGAGAATCGACGCCGGCAGGCCGGCGGTTTCCGAACCGAACACCAAGACATCGTCGCGCGCAAACCGGGGTTCGGTATGGCGCACCGTGCCCCGCGTGCTGAACGCGAAGCTGCGCCGTTCGCCGAGCGCCTCGCAGCAGCACGCCCAATCGCGATGCACCCGCACCTGCGCCAGCGCGTGGTAGTCGAGGCCCGCGCGCCGCAGTTGCCGGTCGGCAAGCGAAAATCCGAGCGGAGCGACCAGGTGCAGGCGCGCGCCGGTATTCGCCGCGAGACGGATCACGTTGCCGGTGTTCGGCGGAATCTCGGGTTGAACCAGGACGATGTCGAACATCAGTTCGGCGGCAGGGTTCTTGCCACCACCCAGTTGACCACGCTTGCGGCACCCGCGCGCTTCAGCGTCGCCGCGATCTCGTCGAGCGTCGCGCCGGTCGTCATGACGTCGTCGAGCACCGCGACCTGTGCTCCGTCCAGGGCGCCGCCCGCCTCGAAGGCCCCGCGCACGTTGGCGGCGCGCCGCTCCCACGGCAGATCGGTCTGCGCCGGCGTTTCGCGAACGCGCCGGCACAGCTGCGGCGCCAGCGGCACGCCGGTCGCGCGGCCGACGTGGCGGGCGATTTCGAGCGCCTGGTTGTAGCCGCGATCGCGCAACCGGCCGCGCGCAATCGGCACCGGGAGCAGCCAATCCGGAGACTGCAGCGCGGTCAGGCGTTCGACGAGCAGCTGCGCGAGCAACGGCGCCAGCGCGAGTTCGCCGCGAAACTTGAGCGCCTGAATGAGCGCGTCGGCCGGAAACGCGTAGGCGAGAGCGGCGACCGTGGCCTCGTATCGAGGCGGATGCGAAAGGCAGCGGCCGCAGACCGCCCCGCCTGGCGCGGGTAACGCGCAGCGCGGACAGCACTCGCCCGCAAGGCGCGGCAGATCGGCGTCGCAGCCCCTGCACAACAGGCCGGTCTTCGCAGCGCCGCCGCAAAGAAAGCAGGTGCCGCCGAACAACTGATGTGCCATGGCTTTCGCGACCCGCCCGAGCATCGCGCCATCTTACTTATACTGCGCCGCATGATCGATCCCTCGGTGGCGCGACTTCGGTTCTCGCGCGCAGCCGCGAGCTATGCCGCGGCCACGCGGCTCGAGCGCGAGATCGGGACCCGCCTGCTGGAACGCCTCGACCTGGTGAAACTCGCGCCGCGCCGGGTGCTCGATCTCGGATGCGGCCCGGCCCGGGAGGCGCGCTCGCTCGCCGCCCGGTTTCCGGACGCGCAGTTGCTGCTTCTCGATTTCGCGCTGCCGATGCTGCGCCTCGCGCGCCCGGCGCGCGGACTGCTCGCGCGGCTCGGCGGACGCCGCGAAGTCGGCGCCCTGTGCGCCGATTTCTCCCGCCTGCCGCTCGCCGGCGCAAGCGTCGGACTGGCGTTCTCGAACATGGCGCTGCACTGGGCGCGCGAGCCGCTCGCAGTGCTGCGCGAACTGCACCGGGTGCTCGCGGTCGAGGGATTGCTCACCTTCAGCACGCTCGGCCCGGACACGCTGAAGGAACTTCGCGCCGCGGCGGGCACGGCGCGCGTGCACGCCTTCGCCGACATGCACGACCTCGGCGACATGCTGCTCGCCGCGGGATTCGATGCCCCGGTGATGGACATGGAGCGGGTCAGCCTGCTCTACGAAGACGCGCAGGCGCTGCTGGGGGATCTGCGATCGAGCGGGCAGACGAGCGCGCTCGAGACGCGCGCGCGCGGACTCGCGGGCCGGAGCTTCAGGACCGCGCTCGTCGCCGCGCTCGAGCGCGGGCGCCGCGACGGCCGCTTCCCCGTCACCTTCGAAGTGCTCTACGGGCATGCGTGGAAACCTGCACCGGCGCGCGCCGCCGACGGGCGCGCCGTAATGCGTTTTCAGCGTCGCCCGAAAAACGGATTGCCGCCGCGTTGATCGGCGCGAAATCGACCGCTTTCATAAGGAGATTTTGTTGAGCGAGGCGCTTGACTGTGGTACCTTTCCGCGCTCCAAAAAAGGCGGTCCCCCCGCCGTGGCGACGGGCAGCGGTCCTCTAGCAGCAATCTGAACCTGGAAGGGATGGGGATGGGAAGAAGCACGGCACTTAAAGGCGCGTCGTGGGCGCTTGGCGTCTTCGCGGCGGCGTGTTCCGGCCTCGCGCTGGGGCTGGAATGGAATCTGCAGCCGGCAGCGAGTCCGATTGCCGCGGACGTGCACTCGCTTCACGAGTACGTGATGGTGCTCGTGACGGTGATTTTCGTCGGCGTGTTCGGCTTCATGTTCTATTCCGTATTCGCGCATCGCAAGGACCGGGGCTACAAGGCCGCGAAGTGGCACGAGAACACCACGGTCGAGCTGATCTGGACCATCGTTCCGCTGATTCTCCTCGTGGTCATCGCCTGGCCCGCGACCAAGGTGGTGATCGCGCAGAAAGACACCTCGAACCCCGACCTCACGATCAAGGTCACCGGCTACCAGTGGAAATGGGGCTACGACTACGTGCGCGGCGAGGGGGAGGGCATCAGCTTCATCTCGACGCTCGCGACGCCGCGCGATCAGATCGATGGGCGCGCGGCCAAGGGCGAGAACTACCTGCTCGAAGTCGACAACGAAATGGTGGTCCCGATCGGCAAGAAGGTTCGCATCCTCACCACCGCCGCCGACGTGATCCACTCCTGGTGGATTCCGGCGTTCGGCGCGAAGCAGGACGCGATGCCCGGATTCATCCGGGACATGCATTTCAGGGCGGACAAGCTGGGCGTGTATCGCGGCCAGTGCGTGGAACTCTGCGGCAAGGAGCACGGCTTCATGCCGATCGTGGTGCGCGTGGTTTCGCAGGACGACTACGCGAAGTGGGTCGGCGAGCGCAAGCAGGCGCTGGCGGCCGCGGCCGACGATCCGAACAAGCAGTGGACCGCCGACGAGCTGAAGGCGCGCGGCGAAAAGGTCTATGCGTCCAATTGCGTCGCCTGCCACCAGGCGAGCGGCAAGGGCACGCCACCCGCGTTCCCGGCGCTCGACGGCTCGAAGGTCGTCACCGGGCCGAAGGAGGCGCAGATCGACCTCGTCCTGAACGGCAGGCCGAATACGTCCATGGCCGCCTTCGGCAAGCAGCTGAATGACGTCGAACTCGCCGCGGTCGTCACGTTCACTCGCAACAACTGGGGCAACAAGACAGGTGACCTGGTGCAGCCTGCCGAAGTCAAGGCGGCGCGCAAGTGACTCGAAACGATACGGGATTCAGGATTCGGAGACCGCAATGAGCGCAGTTGTAGACACCCACGGCCAGGCGCACGGCGACGATCACGGGTACCACCCGAGCGGGATCATGCGCTGGATCACGACCACCAACCACAAGGACATCGGCACGCTCTACCTGTGGTTCAGCTTCACCATGTTCATGATCGGTGGCGCGATGGCGATGGTGATTCGGCTGGAGCTGTTCTCGCCGGGCCTGCAGTGGGTGAACCCCGACTTCTTCAACCAGATGACCACGATGCACGGGCTGATCATGGTCTTCGGGGCGATCATGCCGGCGTTCGTCGGCTTCGCCAACTGGCAGATCCCGATGATGATCGGCGCGCCCGACATGGCGTTCGCGCGGCTGAACAACTGGTCGTTCTGGCTGCTGCCGTTTGCAGCCTCGCTGCTCGTGATTTCGTTCTTCACGCCGGGCGGCGCGCCGGGCGTGGGCTGGACCATGTACGCCCCGCTCACGGTCCAGATGGGCGTCGGGATGGATCTCACGATTTTCGCGGTCCATCTGCTCGGGATGAGCTCGATCATGGGCTCGATCAACATCATCACCACGATCCTCAACCTGCGGGCGCCGGGAATGACGCTGATGCGCATGCCGCTGTTTTGCTGGACCTGGCTGATCACCGCCTACCTGCTGGTCGCGGCGATGCCCGTGCTTGCGGGCGCGGTGACGATGACGCTCACCGACCGGCATTTCGGCACCTCGTTCTTCAACGCCGCCGGCGGCGGCGACCCGGTGCTCTACCAGCACATCTTCTGGTTCTTCGGCCACCCCGAGGTGTACATCATCGCGCTTCCGGCCTTCGGCGTGATTTCGCAGGTGATCCCCGCGTTCTCCAGGAAGCCGCTCTTCGGCTACGCGTCGATGGTGTACGCCACCTCCGCCATCGCGATCCTGTCGTTCATCGTCTGGGCCCACCATATGTATACGGTTGGTATGCCGGTAGCGGGGCAGCTGTTCTTCATGTACGCGACGACGCTGATCGCGGTGCCGACCGGGGTCAAGGTGTTCAACTGGGTCGCGACGATGTGGAGAGGCTCGCTCAGTTTCGAGACGCCGATGCTGTTTGCGGTCGGCTTCGTCTTCCTGTTCACGCTGGGCGGCATGACGGGACTGGTGCTGTCGCTCGCCGCGGTCGACATCCAGCTGCACGACACCTACTACGTCGTGGCGCACTTCCACTACGTGATGGCGATCGGCGCCGTCTTCGCAGGGTACGCCGGGGTGTACTTCTGGTTCCCCAAGTGGACCGGGAAGATGTACGACGAAACGCTCGGCAAGTGGCACTTCTGGCTGTCGGTCGTCTTCATCAACATCACGTTCTTCGTGCAGCACTTTTCGGGCCTCGCCGGAATGCCGCGCCGCGTCCCGGACTATCCGCTGATGTTCGAGACCTGGAACAAGATTTCGTCGATCGGCGCGTTCGGTTTCGGCATTGCGCAGTTTCTGTTCCTGTACATCATCATCAAGGCGATCCGCAGCGGCGAACAGGCGCCCGAGAGACCCTGGGAAGGCGCCGATTCGCTCGAGTGGACGCATTTGCCGACGCCGGCGCCGCACCACTCGTTCCACACGCCGCCCGTCCTCAAGTAGGAAACCGGGGCGGAATGGGACGCGTCGCATGAGCCGAAACCTGAAGACCGCGCTGGTGCTCGTGGCGATCGCGCTCACGACGTTCTCGGCGATCATCGCCAAGTACTGGATGCTGAATGGCTGAAGCCGCGCCCATCGACGAGCGACGCGGGCGGGAAAACCGAAGGCTGCTGACGCGGCTTTCGATCGTCGCGGTGCTGATGTTCGGTTTCGGTTTCGCGTTGGTGCCGTTCTACGAAAAAATCTGCCTCGCCCTCGGCGTCAACTCGCTCGTGGAGCGCTCCGAGGCGCCGTCCAACACGCAGATCGACCGCACGCGCACGGTGACGATCGAGCTGGATGCGAACGCGCACGATCTGCCGTGGCGGTTCCGGCCGCTGACGGGCCACATCGTGGTGCATCCGGGGGAACTGGTGCACGTCGAGTACGAGATCGCCAATGTTCGAAGCGCGAAGATCACGGGGCAGGCGGTGCCCAGTTACGGCCCGGCGGTGGCGGGGCAGTACTTCCGCAAGCTCGAGTGCTTCTGTTTTCAGCCGCAGACGCTGGCGGCAGGCGAGACGCGCATCATGCCGGTGACTTTCCTCATCGACCCGGCGCTGCCTGCGGAGGTCAGCACGATCACGTTGTCGTACACGTTTTTCGAGGTCGCCGGCCTCGCCGGCAGGTCCTGATGGAGCTTGGCTTGCGTCCCCGGATTCCCGAAGTGGTGAAGACCGTGGCCGCGGGGCTCCTCGGGGTGCGCCGGCGCGAAACGCACGAGGCCGAGGGTGCGCGCATCCGCCCGGTGCAGGTTGTCGTGGTCGGCATCATCGCCGTGGCACTTTTCGTATTGACGCTCGTCGGGGTCGTGCACCTCGTGACGGGCTGAACGGTAAAGACAGGCAGGGAGAACATCGATGGCACAAGGCGCAACCGACCCGAGGCGGCAGCAGCACTATTACGTGCCGCCGCCCATGCCGTGGCCGATCTTCGGCTCGATGGCGCTGTTCCTCATGGTGCTGGGCGGGGTCTTCGTGATGAACGGCACGAGCGCCGGATGGATCTCGCTCGCGGTCGGCGCCATGGTCATCCTGTACATGATGTTCCGCTGGTTCGGCGACGTGATCCGGGAATCCGAGAGCGGCACGTACCACGGCTGGGAAGACATGTCCTTCCGCTGGGGCATGAGCTGGTTCATTTTCTCGGAGGTGATGTTCTTCGCCGCGTTCTTCGGCGCGCTGTTCTGGGTGCGCGTGATGTCGGTGCCGGACCTCGCGAATCTCGAGCACACTGCGCTGCTGTGGCCCGGATTCGAGGCGCATTGGCCCTCCGCGGGCCCTGCGTTCGCAGAGAAGTTCTCGCCGATGGGCGCCTGGGGCATTCCGGCGATCAACACCATGCTGCTGCTTTCATCCGGGGTCACGGTCACGATCGCCCACTTTGCGCTGAAGCAGAACCGGCGCGGCCGGCTGAATCTGTTCCTGTTCCTGACGGTTGCGCTCGGCGTGCTGTTCCTCGCCCTGCAGGTGTACGAGTATGGGCACGGCTATGCGGATCTGAACCTGAAGCTCACCACCGGCGTCTATGGATCGACGTTCTACATGCTGACGGGATTTCACGGTTTTCACGTCACCGTAGGCGCGATCATGCTCAGCGTGATTCTCGCGCGCTGCCTATCGGGGCACTTCAAGCCCGATCACCATTTCGGCTTCGAGGCGGTCGCGTGGTACTGGCACTTCGTCGACGTGGTGTGGCTCGGCCTGTTCATCTTCGTCTATTGGCTCTAGCCGCCGCGGGCGGCGCGGGTCGTTCGGGTCGTCACCCGCGCCCGGCGGCGCGTGGAAGAAGGGGCTCGGCCCCCGGCCTACAGGCGGCCGGGAATGAGACCGAAGTGGTAAGCCGCCATCAGGAACAGAAACAGCGCAATCGACAGCCCGACGCGGAAAGCGAGCGCCTTCACCGCGCGCATCGAACCGCTGCGGTCGCGCACCACGAACACCAGCGCCGAGCCGAGGCTCGCCAGGATGAGCAGCAGCGCCGCAATCACGACGTAACGCATTCCAGCTCGGAGTTTAACGCGGCGACATGAGCCTGGGCGCTTACCGCTTTCGGCCGCGCTGGTGGGGTTTGGCGCTGGCGGTTTGCGGTTGCGCCGCGGGAATTGCGCTCGGTGACTGGCAGACGCGCCGCGCGGACGAACGACGTGCGGCCGCCGCCGAAATCGAGGCGGCGGCCAGCGCGCGCGCGATCGAGGTTCCGCAGCAACCGTTCGATGCGGCGACGCTGGTGCGAAAGCGGGTCGCCGCAACCGGTGAGTTCGATCCGCGCCACACCGTGCTGCTCGATTACCGGCTGCATCGCGGCCGCCCCGGCTTTCATGTCGTGCAACCGCTGCGCCTGGCCGAAGGCGGAGGGTATGTGCTGGTGCTTCGCGGCTGGATCGCCGCGGCGCCGCGCCGCGAGGAACTTCCGCAAGTCGTCACGCCGGCGGGCCCGCATCGCATCGAGGGCATCGGCCTGGAACGCCTGCCGCAGTATCTCGAGGCCGGCACCGCCGCGCCCTGCGCTCCCGGCGCCGTGCCCTGCGTCTGGCAGAACCTGAGCGGCGAGAAATTTGCCGCGTGGTCGGGACTGCCCGTCGCGCCGCTGCTCCTCGAGCAGCTGAGTCCGCTCGCCGACGGACTCGATCGCGACTGGGAGCGGGTCGAAACCGGTTACCGCAAGAACGAAATGTACGCGCTGCAGTGGTATTCGCTCGCCGCGCTGTCGGTCGCGCTGTTCATCCTCCTCAGCTTCCGGCGCGCCCGGCCAATCGATGGGTCCCGCTCTGCCTGAAGCGAAAGTGCGCAGCGGGCGGCGCACGCTGCTCGCGATCGCCGCAGTGTTCGCGCTTCCGGTGCTGGTGGGGTGGTATGCCTATCTCACCGGCCGCGTACCGGGAACGACATCGAATTACGGCACGCTGATCGCACCGCGCCTGCTGACCGCCGAGTCCGTGGTGGCGCTTCGCGGGAAGTGGGTGCTCCTGCAGTTCGACGGCGGCGCCTGCGATTCGAACTGCGAGAAGAAGCTCTACTACATGCGACAGGTGCGCCGGGCCCAGGGGACGAACGCGCATCGCATCGAACGGCTCTGGGTCCTGACCGACGCGGCGACGCCGCGAAGCGAACTCCTCGCCGCGATCGAGGGCACGCGGATCGAGCGCGACGGCGCCTCGCTCGCCGCCGGATTTCCCGCCGGCGAGTCGCTCTCGGCGCATGTCTGGCTCGTCGATCCGCTCGGCAATCTGATGCTTCGCTTCCCGAGCGATCCGGATCCGGGGCGGATGGTGAAGGACCTCGAGCGCCTGCTGAAGTACTCGGGGTTCGGGTGACCGCATGCTAGAATCCGCGCCCTTCAGGCGGTTCAAGCCATGATTGCACAGTCCCTTTCATCGCCGCTCGCACGATCGCTCGCCCGGCGCGCGCGAGCGTTCTACTCGCTCACCAAACCGCGCGTCGTGCTGCTCATCGTGTTCACCGCGGTGATCGGGATGTTCCTCGCGACCCCGGGAATGGTCCCGCCGCAGATCCTGATCGCCGGGACCGTCGGGATTGCGCTCGTCGCGGGCGCGGCGGCTGCGGTGAACTGCCTGGTGGAACGGCGCATCGATGCCGTCATGCAGCGAACGCGCTGGAGGCCGCTGCCGCGCGGCGACCTGACTGCGCTGCAGACGTTCGCGTTTTCCGGCGCGATCGGCGGCCTGGGATTGTGGATCCTGCTGCAGTACGTGAACGCGCTGACGATGTGGCTGACGCTCGCGACCTTCGTAGGCTACGCCGTGGTCTATACCGTGATCCTGAAGCCGGCGACGCCGCAGAACATCGTCATCGGGGGCGCTTCGGGCGCGATGCCGCCGGTGTTGGGCTGGGCGGCCACGACCGGTGAGGTGTCCACCGAGGCGACGCTGCTGTTTCTGATCATCTTCGCCTGGACGCCGCCGCATTTCTGGTCGCTCGCGCTCTATCGCACCGAGGAGTACGCGAAGGCCGGCGTGCCGATGCTGCCGGTGACGCACGGCAAGGCGTACACGCGGCTGCAGATCCTGCTTTATTCGCTGATCCTGTTCGCCGTGGCGCTGCTGCCGTTTGCGACCGGAATGAGCGGCTGGCCCTACCTCGTGGCGGCAATCGCGCTCGGCCTTGCCTTCCTCGCCCATGCGATCGCGATCTACGTCGCCCACACCGATGCATTGGCGAGGCGCACGTTCCGGTTTTCGATCACTTACCTTGCTGCGCTATTTGCGGCGTTGCTCGTTGACCACTACCTGGCGCTCTAGTCTCGTCGCGCTGCTTGCCGCGGCGCTCGCCGCGTGCCAGCCGGCCGGCCCCAAATTCAAGAGCACCGACATCACCGGCGCGGACTACGGCCGCGAGTTCGCGCTGTTCGACCATTACGGCAAGGCGCGCACACTGGCCGATTTTCGCGGCCGCGCGGCGATTCTCAGTTTCGGTTTCACGCACTGCCCCGACATCTGCCCGACGATCCTCGCGGACTTGGCCGGCGCGGTGGCGAGCCTCGGCAAGGACGCCGAGCGCGTTCAGGTGCTGTTCGTGACGGTCGATCCCGAGCGTGACACGCGCGAGCTGCTGGCGGGCTACGTGAGCGCGTTCGATGCGCGTTTCCTCGGCCTGTACGGCGACGCCGAGGCCACCGCGCGGGTAGCGAAGGAGTTCAAGGTGTTCTACGAAAAGCGCAAGGCGGGCGACAGCTACTCGGTCGACCACAGCGCGCAGAGCTACGTGATCGATCCGAAGGGGCGGCTGCGATTGTTCGTCCGGCACGACCGCATTGCGGCGGATCTCCCGGGGGACCTGCGCGTGCTTCTGGCGGAGTAAGGCGCGCGCTTTTAGTGCGCGGCGGCGCCGGGCAGGACCCTTTGCCGTGGTGATGGTGCGGCGAGCAGCTTGCGCATCTTTTCCATTGCCTTCGCTTCGATCTGCCGGATGCGTTCGGCCGACACCTTGAACTCGGCGGCGAGTTCGTGCAGCGTCGCGGCATCCTTTTCCTTCAGCCAGCGCGCCGCGATGATGCGCCGGCTTCGCGGATCGAGCGAAACGAGAGCGCGCTTCAGGCCATCGCTCTGCAGGCGCTCGTCTTCTTCGGCCTCGAGGACCCGCGAGGGTTCCGCGTCGGCGTCGGTCGCGAGGTAATGGACCGGCGCATAGCCGGTTTCGTCGTGGTTTTCGTTCTCGAAGGCCACATCGCGACCCGCCAGCCGGGTTTCCATTTCGACCACTTCTTCCGGCTTGACCTTCAACTCGCGGGCGACGCGCCCGATTTCCTGGCTGCTCATGGGCGCGAATCCCTGTTTCATCGAGCGCAGGTTGAAAAACAGTTTTCGCTGCGCCTTGGTCGTCGCGACCTTGATCAGGCGCCAGTTGCGCAGGATGTACTCGTGGATTTCGGCCTTGATCCAGTGAATCGCGAACGACACCAGGCGAACCCCGCGCTCGGGATCGAAGCGTTTGACGGCCTTCATCAGGCCGATATTTCCTTCCTGGATCAGGTCCGCGTGCGGCAGGCCGTATCCGAGGTAACCGCGCGCCACGGCAACGACCAGTCGCAGGTGTGACAGGATCAGTTGGCGCGCGCCGTCAAGGTCGCCTTCGGCGCGGAAGCGGCGCGCGAAGCGCTGCTCTTCCTCCGCGCTCAGGACCGGGAAGCGGCTGACGGTCCGCACGTAGGCGTCCAGGCTGCCTACGGCCAGCGGGACCGGAACGGTCATGGGTAATGCCAATACGTCGTTCATCAGAGGTTCTCCTGGGCTAATTTTAGCACTCGAGACTTTTGAGTGCTAATCCGCGCTGAAGTTCCCAAGACATCAATTCTGACCCCAACGAATCAAGGCATACGACGTAAGTGTACGCTCACTGACAGATAAGCGCCCAGCCACCCGAGGAGGGCGGCAAAGCCCAACAGGCCAGCCGCGTCCCCGAAGCCGGGAAACCCGAGTTCGAACGCGGACCCGTAGGCGGCGGCCAGGTTCCGCACCCCGACGTTCAGCGCCGCAAGCGCTCCGGCAAGGATGCCGAGTGCGACGAGTCCGCCGAGCGCGCCCTGCACCAGGCCAAGGTAGTAGAACGGCCGCGCAATGTAGCCGTCGGTCGCACCGATCAGGCGCGAGACTTCGATTTCTTCCGCATGGGTCAGGATCTGCAGGCGGATCGAATTGAACGTCACCGCCACCAGGCCGACTGACAGCAACAGAGCGATCACCCCGGTTGCGATCCGGCCGGTCGCCGTGATTGCCGCGAGCCGTCGCACCCAGGCCGAATCGCGCTGCACCTGGTCGACCGCCGGCAACTGCTGCAGGTCTCGGGCCAGCACTTCGAGGGCCTCGGGCGCGGTCGCCTTTGCGCGGACCACGAATGCGTCCGGGAGCGGGTTTTCTCCGAGGGCCGCGACGACCTCGGCGAGCCCCTCGGTAGCGCGCAAGGCCGCGAGGGCCTCGCCACGCGAAACGAACCGCCAGCCGGCAATGCGCGAATCCGAGCGCAGCCTCGCCGAGATGGCGTCGATCTGCGCTCGCGCGGCATCGCCCTTCAGATACAGCGAGAGCTGGGGTTCCGGCGCAAGGCGCACGGTGAGGCTCTCGAGGCTGGCGAGCAGCGCATAACCGCCGGCCGGCAGCGCCAGCGCGACGCCGATGACCAGCGCATTCAGCAGCATGGTCGATTTGTGCGCAACCAGTTTCGCGAGCGAATGCGCGAACGCCCGACGATGCTGGCGAATCCAGGACCGGATCATGGCTGCAGCCTGCCCGCGGAAAGCCGCAGCACGCGGCGGCCGCAGCCTTCGATCAGCGCCTCGTCGTGGGTCGCGATCAGCACCGTAACGCCGACCTGGTTGAACGCGACGAAGATCTCCAGGATCGATCGCGCCGACTCGATGTCGAGATTCGCGGTCGGTTCGTCGGCGACCAGGATCGAGGGGCGGTTGACCACGGCACGCGCGATTGCGAGCCGCTGCTGCTCGCCGCCCGAGAGCTGCACCGGGCGGGCGCGCTCGCGACCCAGCAACCCGACCTTGTCGAGCGCAGCGCGCGCCCGGCGTTCGGCTTCCCTGGGCGAGTGATCGCTGAAGGCGAGCGGGAGGGCGACGTTGTCGTAGACGCTGCGGTCGTAGAGCAGCCTCTGGTTCTGGAATACCAGGCCCAGGTTGCGTCGCAGGTAAGGGACCGCGGCGCGGCGCAACGCGCCGACGTTCTGCCCGTTCACGAGGACGGTGCCCGCGCTCGGACGCTCGATCACCGGAATCAGTTTGAGCAGCGTCGACTTGCCCGCGCCCGAACGCCCCGCGACGAACACGAACTCGCCCGGCTCGAGCGTGAAGCTGATCTCCTGCAGCCCCTGCTGGCCGCCGGGATAGCGCTTCGAGACCGCGGAAAAGCTAATCAACCAGCGCCTCGACGAAATCCCGCGCCGCGAACGGCCGCAGATCGTCGATGCCTTCGCCGACACCGACGAAATAAAGCGGCAGCGGCGCCAGGCGCGAATCGCTCGCGCGAGCCTGCGCGATCGCGCACACCACGCCGCCCTTGGCCGTGCCGTCGAGCTTGGTCATGACCAGCCCCGTCAGATCGAGCGCGCCGTCGAACGCCTGCACCTGGGCCAGCGCGTTCTGCCCGGTATTGGCGTCGAGCACCAGCAGCACCTCGTGCGGTGCGCCGGGCAGCGCCTTGGCAATGACGCGCTTCACCTTGCGGATTTCCTCCATCAGGTGAAGCTGGGTCGGAAGCCGCCCGGCGGTGTCCGCGATCAATACGTCGATGCCGCGTGCCTGTGCCGCGGCGACGGCGTCGAACATGAGCGCCGCCGGATCGCTGCCCTGCTGTCCGATCACGCCGATGTTGTTGCGCTCGCCCCAGGTCGCAAGCTGCTCGCGCGCCGCCGCCCGAAACGTGTCTCCGGCCGCAAGCAGCACGCTCAGGCCCTGGGACTGCAGCCATTTTGCGAGCTTGCCGATCGACGTCGTTTTGCCCGAGCCGTTGACGCCGGCGATGACGATCACGAACGGCCTTGCCCGGTGCGCATCGAGCCTGTGTTCGAGCGGCGCGAGCAGCACGAGGAGCTCGGCCTTCAATGCCTGGCGCAACCGCTCGGCGTCCTCGACGCGTTCCCTGCGGGCGCGACTGCGCAGCCGCGTGATGAGCGTCGCCGCGGCATCGACTCCGCAGTCGGCCGCGATGAGCGCCGCCTCGAGTTCATCGTACAGCGCGTCGTCGATGACCCGGCGGCGCAGGATCACATCGAGGCTGCCGCCGACCGCCTGGCGCGTGCGCGCCAGTCCCGCCTTGAGCCGCGCCGCCCAGGAAGTCGCTGCTAACATGGATGCGTGAATTCTAACAAAGGGGCCCCGGAATCCCGGGGCCGCGGGCGCGTTCGAATCATCGCCGGCGCGTACCGGCGGCGCTGGATCGGCGTCGCGCCCATCCCTGATCTGCGGCCGACGCCGGACCGCGTTCGCGAGACGCTGTTCAATTGGCTCGGGCAGGATCTGAGCGGATTGTCGTGCCTCGACCTGTACGCCGGCAGCGGGGCGCTCGGGTTCGAGGCCGCCTCGCGTGGCGCCCCGCGCGTCGTGCTGGTGGAACGTGAGCGAAGCGCGTTCGATCAACTCGAGCGCAATCGCGCGCTGCTCGGCGCGGCGCAGGTGCAGCTCGTGGCCGACGACGCGTTGCGCTATCTCGCACGTTCGACCGAGCGGTTCGACGTGGTTTTCCTCGACCCGCCGTTCAGGCAGAATGCGTGGCCGGAACTCGCCGCGAGCCTTCCGGCGCGGCTGGCCGCCGGCGCGCGCGTGTATTTCGAGGCGCCGAAGCCGGCCGCGGTCGAGGCGCCGTGGCGTGAGTTGCGGCGCGGGCGCGCGGGAGACGTCAGTTTTCAACTGCTGCAATGGAACCCACATGATCCGAGCGGTGTATCCGGGAACGTTTGATCCCCTGACGCGCGGCCACGAGGAACTCGTGCGGCGCGCGGCGAGACTGTTCGACCACATCGTGCTTGGCATTGCCGACAGCCGCGCCAAGAGCCCGTTTTTCGGCCTGGATGCGCGCATCGACATGGCGCGAACGGTGCTGGCGGACTGCGCCAACGTGACGGTGGTCGGATTCCGCGGCCTGCTGATCGATTTCGCGCGCAAGCAGGACGCCGGCGTGATCGTTCGGGGATTGCGCGCCGCATCCGACTTCGAGTACGAGTTTCAACTCGCCGGGATGAACCGCAACCTCGACCCGACGATCGAGACCGTATTCCTCACCCCGTCGGAACAGCACATGTTCATCTCCGCGACGCTGGTTCGCGAGATCGCGATCCTCGGCGGCGACATTGTGAAATTCGTGCATCCGTACGTCCGCGGCAAGCTCGCCGACAAGGTGAAGCAGCTCGGCGGCTAGCGCTGGCAGCGCGGACAGTAGTACGTCGCGCGCTGGCCCTGGACGACGCGACGGATGGGCGACGTGCAACGCCGACAGGGCTCGCCGTTCCGGTCGTAAACCGAATATTGAGTCTGGAAGCATCCCAGTGCTCCCGCGCTGTCGACGTAATCGCGCAACGAGGAACCGCCGGCGCGAATCGCGGCGCGCAGCGTGACGCGGATTGCCGCAGCGAGCCGCGTGCAGCGTTCGAGCGACAGGCGCCGCGCCGCGGTCTGCGGCCGGATCCCCGCGAGGAACAGGCTTTCCGAGGCGTAGATGTTGCCGACGCCGACAACCCTGCGGCTATCCATCAGAAACTGCTTGATCGAGGTGCGATGCGGCCGCGTGAGCCGGTGCAGGCGCGCCCCGTCGAATTCGCGCGACAGCGGTTCCACGCCGAGGTGGCGCATCAGCCGGTGCGCGTTTGGCGGCGCTTCGGTCCACAGGACGGCGCCGAATCTTCGTGGATCGCGCAGCCGTAGCAATCGCGGCGACGCGCCCGCGCCGGATTCACCGCTGCCCGCGAGCGCGATATCGATGTGATCGTGTCGTCCGGGCGGGGTGCCTGCATCGACCAGCCGCAGGCTGCCCGACATGCCCAGATGCACGATGAGGTGACCGCCATCGCAATCGATCAGCAGGTACTTGCCGCGCCGCGTCAGCGCGCGCACCGTGCGACCCGCGAGCCTCCGGACCGATCGCGGAATCGGCCAGCGCAGGCGCGCTTCTCGAACCGTCACGGCAGCGATCGTTCGGCCCACCAAATGCGGCGCGAGGCCCCGCCGAGTGACCTCAACTTCCGGAAGTTCCGGCACCGGTTTCCCCTTGCTTGTGCGGGGCACCAAATATACCTACACTGGGCGGCCCATGCGATTTCGAGCCCTGATCCTGTTGCTTGCGGCGCTCGCGGCATTCAACGTTTGGGCGCAGGTGGCCGACGATGACGACGACGAAGACGCCCCGCCTGCTGCCGCGACTTCACCGCAGCGAGACGACGAACTTCCGCTCCAGGACCTGAGCGAGTCTACGCTGTTCGGGCTGCTGCTCGGCGAGGTCGCTGCGCAGCGCGGCGAGTCGGAACTCGGCGCAAAGACCTACCTGGAGATCGCCAAACGAACGCGCGACCCGCGCATCGCACGGCGTGCAGTCGAAATCGCGAATTACGCGCGCGCCCCGCAGGTCGCGCTGGAAGCAGCGCGCCTCTGGCACGAGGTCGACGCGCGGTCGCCGCAGGCGCTGCGAATGCTCACCGCGCTGCTCGTAGGTGCGAAGCGCGTCGACGAAGCCGAACCGTACATGGCGAAACTGCTCGCGGCCGATGCCAACACGGTTGCACCCGGCCTGCTGCAGCTCGCGCGGCTGCTGGCGCAGAATCCGGACAAAGCGGCCAACCTGCGCGTCGTGCAGCGTCTGGCGTCGCGTTACGCCGAATTGCCGGAGGCGCATTACGCCGTGGCGCAGGCCGCGGTGACGGCGAACGACGAGCCCCTGGCGCTCGACGAACTGCGGCGCGCGAGCGAACTGCGCCCGGAGTGGGAGCAGGCGGCGATTTTCGAGGCACAGGTGCTGCGGCGCAAGTTGCCGCAGCTGGCTCTGGAACGGATGGCCGCCTTCGTCGCGAAGTATCCGAATTCGCACGACGCGCGCATGGCCTATGCGCGACTGCTGGTCACCGAGCGGCGCTATGCAGAGGCGCGGGCGCAATTCGAATCCCTGCTCGCGACCCACAAGAACGACATGGACGCGATCTACGCCGTCGGCCTGCTCGCGATGCAGGCGAAGGAGTACGCGCTCGCCGAAACCAACTTCAAGCGGCTGCTCGATCTGGGTTATCGCGATGCCGACGCCGTTCGCTTCGCGCTCGGGCAACTCGCCGAGGAGCGCAAGGACTGGCCGCAGGCGCTGGAGTGGTACCGGGCGGTGCAGCGCGGGGACCAGTTGCTGATGGCGAGGCTTCGCGCGGCCAACGTGCTTGCGAAGCAGGGCAAGCTCGAAGAAGGGCGTGCCCTGCTGCGCGAGGGCGCCGCAGGCAGCCAGCAGCAGCGCATCCAGCTCCTCATCGCCGAGGCGCAGCTGCTGCGGGAATCGAACCGCAATCGCGAGGCGTTCGAGCTGCTCGGCGGCGCGCTGGAGAAGGAGCCCGATCAGCCCGAGCTGCTGTACGACCACGCGCTGACCGCGGAAAAGCTCGAGCGGCTCGACATCCTGGAATCGAACCTGCGCAAGCTGATCCAGGCGCGCCCGGACCATGCGCACGCCTACAACGCGCTCGGCTATTCGCTGGCCGATCGCAACGAACGCCTTCCCGAGGCGCGCAAGCTGATCGAACGCGCGCTCGAAATCGCGCCCGACGATCTTTACATCGTCGATTCGATGGGGTGGGTGCTGTACCGCATGGGCGATCTGAAGAGCGCGGCGAGTTTCCTGCGGCGCGCCTGGGAGGGCCGGCCCGATGCCGAGATCGGCGCCCATTTCGGCGAAGTGCTGTGGGTGATGGGCGAGCGCGGCGAGGCGGAACGCGTCTGGAAGGAAGCCGCCGACACGCATCCCGCGAACGAGACGCTGCAAAGGACGATTCAGCGTTTCGTCAAGTGAAGCTCGCGGCTGCGGCGAGATTTTGTGCCCTTTCGGGTGCGCTGCTGCTGGGCGCGTGCGCAGAACTTCAACTTCAGTTGCCCGCGGAAGAGCCGCAGTTCGAACTCGCCGGCCGAATCGCAGTGCGTTATCGCGACCAGGCGTCCAACGCGAATATCGCGTGGCGTCATGGCGAATCCGCCGATGAAGTCCTGATTACCAGTGCGCTCGGGCAGGGCGTCGCGCGCATCGTGCGCTCGGGCGGCACGGTGTCGCTTTTCGCTGCCGACGGCAAGGAGCATCGGGCGGCGGACGCGGAGACGCTCACCGAGCAGGTGCTCGGTTTCCGTCTGCCGCTCGATGGCCTCGCCGACTGGGTGCGCGGACGCGCGGGGCGCACGCCGGGGACCGAACTGCGCGACGCCTCAGGACGCCTCGCCGAGCTGCGCCAATCCGGCTGGACGATCCAGTTTCAGGAGTGGAGCCAGGACGGGCGTCTCCCCATCCGGCTGAAGCTGCTGTATCCGGGCCTCGAGCTGCGGCTCGCCATCTCCGAGTGGAAATGACGCCTGGATCCGACTGGTTTCCCGCGCCGGGCAAGCTCAACCTGCTGTTGCACGTGCTCGGCCGCAGGGACGACGGATACCACGACTTGCAGACGGTGTTCCGGTTGATCGACCGGCAGGACCGCGTTCGGATTCGTGTCCGCAAGGGCGGCGGCATCGGCTTCGATCCGCCGCTGGCCGGCGTCGCGAACGAAGACAATCTCTGCGTGCGTGCGGCGCAGCTTCTTCAGGCCGAAACGCGCACCACGCTCGGCGCCGATCTTTCGCTCGACAAGCAGTTGCCGCTCGGCGGCGGTCTGGGCGGCGGGTCGTCCGACGCCGCGACCGTGCTCCTCGTTCTAAACCGGTTGTGGGGCACCGGTCTGACGCGCGCCGAGCTGATGCAGCTGAGCCTGCGGCTCGGCGCCGACGTACCGGTGTTCGTTTACGGCCGGAACGCGGTCGGAGCGGGCATCGGCGAACGGCTCACGGCGCTCGAATTGCCGGAGGCGTGGTACCTCGTGCTCGTGCCTGCGGAGAGCGTCGCGACGGCTGCCATATTCGGCGATAACGCGTTGACACGTAATACGAAACCTCTCACAATACCGCCCTTTTTCCGCGGCCTGGGCAGGAACGATCTCGAGGCGGTCGTGGTTCGCCGCCATCCCCTGATCGGGGCGCATCTGAACTGGCTGCGAACGCGCCGTCCGGATGCGCGCCTCACGGGGTCCGGAGCCTGCGTGTTCGCGGAGTTCGACGGCAGCGCGGCCGCCCATGCGATGCTGGCGGAATTGCCCTGGGGCATGCGCGGGTTCGTCGCCAAAGGCCTCGGGCTCCATCCGCTGCACGACTGGGCGAAGTAAACGATCGACGGATGGGGAGTAGCCAAGCTGGTCTAAGGCACCGGATTTTGATTCCGGCATTCCTAGGTTCGAATCCTAGCTCCCCAGCCACTACATAAAGCGAACGGAAGGCACGCGAACATGGCCTCGATGCCGCTGGAACGCCTCATGGTGTTCACGGGAAACGCCAGCCCGCGCCTCGCGCAGGAGGTGGCGAAGCACCTCAATCTGTCGCTCGGGCGCGCGATCGTCGGGCGTTTTTCCGACGGCGAAGTGATGATCGAGATCATGGAGAACGTCCGCGGCAAGGACGTGTTCGTGCTTCAGTCCACCTGCGCGCCGACCAACGACAACCTGATGGAACTGCTGGTGATGGTGGACGCGCTCAAGCGTTCTTCCGCTGCCCGCGTCAGCGCCGCGATTCCGTACTTCGGCTACGCCCGGCAGGACCGCAGGCCGCGCTCGGCGCGCGTCGCGATCAGCGCCAAGGTCGTCGCCAACATGATCGCTTCGGTGGGCGTGGCGCGGGTTCTCACCATGGACTTGCATGCCGACCAGATCCAGGGGTTTTTCGACATCCCGGTGGACAACATCTACGCCGCGCCGGTGCTGCTCGGCGACGTGTGGCGACAGCGCTACGACGATCTGATCGTGGTGTCGCCCGACGTCGGCGGGGTGGTGCGCGCGCGGGCGCTCGCCAAGCGCCTGGAGTCGGACCTCGCGATCATCGACAAGCGGCGCCCGAAGGCGAACGTGTCGGAGGTGATGAACGTCATCGGCGAGGTGAAGGGTCGATCCTGCGTCATCATGGACGACATGGTGGACACCGCCGGGACGCTGTGCAAGGCGGCGCAGGTGCTGAAGGAGGAGGGTGCGACCAAGGTGGTGGCGTATTGCACCCACCCGGTGCTCTCCGGAGGCGCGGTCGAGCGGATCGCGGCTTCCGAGCTCGACGAACTGGTCGTCACGGACACGATTCCGCTCAGCGCGGAAGGCGAGGCCTGCGCGAAAATCCGCCAGCTTTCGGTGGCCGGGTTGCTGGCGGAAACGATCCTGCGGATCTTCACCGAGGATTCGGTGAGTTCGCTTTTCACCGAATGACGGCGCGAACGAATTCGAGACATTGACGCGGAGTTTTCTCAACGTTGCCGGTGGCTGGTCGCGGTTCCGGCGGCACTTTCAGACAGGAGTGTGAACATGAAGTTCGAAATCAACGCGCAAAAGCGCGACACGCAGGGAACGGGTGCGAGCCGCCGTCTGCGCCTCACGGGCAAGGTCCCTGGCATTCTCTACGGCGGTACGGCGAGCCCGGTGAACATCATGCTCGACCACAAGGAACTGTTCCGGCATCTGTCGAACGAGAAGTTCCATGCCTCGATCCTGACGATGCAGCTGGAGGGCGCCGCTGAGTCGGTGCTGCTGCGCGCCTACAACATGCACCCGTTCAAGGCGCAGGTCCAGCACGTCGACTTCCAGCGCGTGCTGCGCGATCGCAAGATCCACATGAAGGTGCCGCTGCACTTCGCGAACGCGGAAAACTCGCCGGGCGTGAAGGAACAGGGCGGCGTGGTCAACCACGTGCTCAACGAAATCGACGTCTCGTGCCTTCCGGACGACCTGCCGGAGTTCATCGAGGTCGACATGGGCGCGATGAAGGTCGGAGATTCGATTCATGCCAGGGACTTGAAGTACCCGGGCGGGGTCGAGCCGGTGCTGCACCGGAATGAAAACCCGGTGATCGCGACGCTCATCGTGCCGTCGCTCGTGACCGAGGAAGAAGAGGTCGCCGCCGCGGAAGCCGTGCCGGCTGCCGGCGAAGTGCCGACCACGGAGCAGGCCGTGCCTGCGGAGCCCGCCGAGGATGCAGGCGCCGACAAGGCCGAGAAGAAAGAGAAGAAGTAACCCCTCTCCACCAACCGTCCAATGCCGCGCGGGGTCCGAAGCCTCGTGCGAGCGGACGCACTGGCAATGACAATTCGACTCGTGGTTGGCCTGGGAAACCCGGGCAGGGAATACGAACGCACGCGCCATAACGCCGGCTTCTGGCTGGTGGAGCGGTTTGCGGCATCGACTGGCGTGATCCTCCGCAAGGATGCGAAATATCAGGCGCTGGTCGGCCGGCACGCGCCAAGTGGCGCCTGGGTTCTGCTGCCGCAGACCTTCATGAACGTCAGCGGCCGGTCGGTGATCATGCTGGCCGGCTTCTTCAAGATGGCGCCGGCCGAAATTCTGGTGGTGCACGACGAATTGGATTTCGTTCCCGGCGTGGCCAAGTTGAAGCTCGGGGGCGGCATCGCCGGACACAACGGACTGCGCGACATCTCGCAGCGGCTCGGATCGCACGAGTACTGGCGGATGCGAATCGGCATCGGTCACCCGGGCGACAAGGACGCGGTGCACGACTACGTCCTGGACAAACCGGCGCCCGAAGACCGCGAGGCGATCGACCGGGCGATCGCGACCGGCGTCGACGTGTTGCCGCTGTGCCTCGCGGGCGACCTGCAGGGCGCCATGCTCAAGCTGCACACGCGGGAAAAGAGTTGAGTCTGCGCTGTGGCATCGTCGGCTTGCCGAACGTCGGCAAGTCGACGCTCTTCAACGCGCTCACCAAGGCCGGAATCGCCGCGGAGAACTATCCTTTCTGCACCATCGAACCCAATGTCGGCATCGTCGAGGTCCCCGACCCCCGGCTGAGGCAGCTCGCGGCGATCGCGAAGCCGCAGCGCGTGGTGCCCGCCGCAGTCGAGTTCGTCGATATCGCCGGCCTGGTGGCGGGCGCCTCGAAGGGCGAGGGCCTGGGCAACAAGTTCCTCACGCACATCCGGGAAGTGGATGCGATCGCCCACGTGGTGCGCGCGTTCGAGGACCCGAACGTCGTGCACGTCGCGGGCAAAGTGGATCCGCGCTCGGACATCGAGACCATCCATACCGAGCTCGCGCTCGCCGATCTGCAGACGGTCGAGAGGCAACTCGCTCGCTACGCCAAGGTCGCCAGGATCGCCGGCGACAAGGACGCGCAACGCCTGGTGGCCGTCCTGGAGAAAGCCCAGGGCGCGCTTGACCAGGGCAAACCCGCGCGCACCGTCGATTGGGCGAAGGAAGAACTCGCGGTGCTCGACCCGCTGTTTCTCCTCACGATGAAGCCGACGCTCTACGTCGCCAACGTGTCCGAGCACGGCTTCGAGGCGAACCCGATGCTCGCCGCGATCGAGACCTGCTCCGCAGACGAAGGCGCGCAGTCGGTCGCGATCTGCGCGGCGATCGAAGCGCAGATCGCCGATATGCCCGAGGAGGACAAGCGGGTCTTCCTTGCCGACATGGGCATGGTCGAACCCGGTCTCGACCGCTTCATTCGCGCAGGCTACAAGCTCCTCGGCCTGGAAACGTTCTTCACCGTGGGGCCGAAGGAGGCGCGCGCCTGGACGCTGCACATCGGCCAGACTGCCTCGGAGGCGGCGGGGTCGATCCACACCGACTTCGAACGCGGCTTCATCCGCGCCGAGGTCATCGCGTGCGAGGACTACATCGCCTGCGGTGGCGAGCAGGGCGCGAAGGCCGCCGGCAAGATGCGGCTCGAGGGCAAGGACTACGTCGTGCAGGACGGCGACGTCATCTACTTTCGCTTCAACGTCTGAGCAAAATTCCGGACTTCACAGGCATTGTCTGGAAGCCACTGGAATCATAACTACAAGTAAATAAATAAGTTTGTGTTCCTTAGGGCCCTGAACCAGTTCATTGCAATCCGGTTCAAAAGCGGGTATGTTTTCGGGTATGCCCCGTCAAAACCCGCCAAAAAAAAGCGGGTACGGCGCCAATGCCGGAGACCCGCACCATGCTGACCGATGCCCAGTGCCGTACCGCCAAACCGCGACCGGAGCCCTACAAGCTGCCGGACGGCAAGGGGCTGTACCTCGAAGTCAAACCGAACGGCGTGAAGGCTTGGCGTTACCGCTTCAAGCTCGCGCGGCAGGGCGCGGCCAAGGAAAGCATGTTCGCCATTGGCGACTATGCGGCCGCGCCCCACGGCGAAACCCCTGAAGAAGCGAATGCCCGGCGCAGCGGCGGGCGCTTCACCCTGGCCGAAGCACGCGAGGAACGCGTGAAGGCGCGCGCGCTCGTCAAGCAGGGCATCAATCCGTCCCACCATCGCCAACTGGACCGCATCAAGCGCGGACAGGAAGGCGCCACCACCTTTGAGGCCGTGGCCCGTGAATGGCTCGCCTTGAAGGATTGGGAAGCGGTCACCAAGGCCCGGCGGCTGGATATGCTGGAGCGTGTGGTGTTCGCGAAGATCGGCGCGCTGCCGGTGAAGCAGATTACGCCGGCGCACGTGCTGGATGTGCTGACCACGGCGGCGAAGAAAAACGGACTGACTGTGGCGGCGGAGGCCAAGCGCACCATGTCCGGCGTGTTCGAGCTCGCCGTTGCCACGCTGCGGGTCGACAGCGATCCCGTCTACCCGGTGCGCAGGGCACTACCCGCCAACAAAACCCAGCACAAGCGCCCCCTTGCCGCCGAAGAAATCGGCCAACTGCTGCGCGACGTTTCGGAACACGGCGGCCGGCATGAAACCATCGCGGCTTTCCGCCTGATGTGGTTCACGCTTTGCCGCCCCAGCGAGGCGGCCGAGGCCCAGTGGGCGGAATTCGATCTCGATGCGGCGCTGTGGCGGATAACTGCCGAGCGCATGAAAAAGCGCAAGGAACACGTCACCCCGCTGCCCGAGCAGGCCGTCGCGATGCTGCGGGCGCTGCACGGCATCACCGGCCGTCATGCCCATGTGTTTCCAGGGCGCGATGACCGCGCCAAACCCATGGTGGCGGCCTCCTTCCGCCAGGCCTTGAATGTGCTCGGCTGGAGTGGAAAGTACAGCCCCCATGCCACGCGCACCACGGGCAGCACACGGCTCAACGAAATGGGCTACCCGGCCGACTGGATCGAGCGTCAACTCGCCCACGTCGAACCCAATGCCGTGCGTCGCACCTACAACCATGCCGAGCACTTGGCGGACCGCGCCAAGATGATGCAGCAATGGGCGGACATGCTCGACACATGGCAAAAGGGCGATGACAAGGTGACGCCGATCAAGCACAAGGCCGCCGCCTGATCCGTGCATACCCGGCCGCTGCATCCGTCCAGGCCAACAACTCCCGGTCAGGGCACGGAAGTCTTATCGTCCCGCCACGGTCTTCCGGAAAAGCGGAACGGTATTGTTAAACATATCTCTGAGTGATAATATAAAACATGTCCCGTGGTTCCGACCGTCGTTCCGATAGGCCGGATTCGTCGTTATCCGTTCTTCTTGATCTCGACGGAACGAAGATCGGGGTCGGGACGCAGTACTGGGTCAAGATCAGCGCGTGGGTCATCGAGCCCGACGAGGCACGGCCGCATGGCATTCGGTATGAATTGACGTTGCACGATGCCGGCAATCGGCGGATTCTGGGTTTCGACAACGCCCACGCGGTGAAACGGCCCGGCGGTCGATTTGTCGAACAGCCGCGTGCCTATGATCACCGGCACCGCGGACCGAAAGACGCTGGAGTGCCTTACCCGTATGTGAGCGCAGGCAAGCTGGTCGCGGATTTCTGGCAGGCTGTTTTCAATGCATTGGACGAACTGGGAGAATCGCTATGAGCATAGTCAAGGCCATCCGTGTCGGCATCATGCCGTTGGAGCGCGTGCGCGATTACACTCTGGCCATCACCAAAGGCACCTACAAACGCAAACCGACGGAGCCCAGGATCTGGTTTACGTCGATCAAGTCTTTTGCCGCCGTGCTGTCCGACGAGAACCGCGAATTGTTGCGGATCATCTACGACAAGCAGCCCGAATCCATTGCCGACCTGGAACAGATGACAGGACGCAAGGCGAGCAATTTGTCCCGCACCTTGCGCACCATGGCGAACTACGGATTGGTGCGCCTGGAAGACGGATCGCAGGGCCGCGGACGGCGTGCCGTGAAACCCGTGGCCGTCGCCCGTTGCGTCAATCTGACCCTGGATATCGGCTTCGGCGACAAACCGGCGC
>Ga0080064_1001539_pt1 | contig 45743 bp, 41 predicted proteins | sample Subgrocontami54m_FD_69260 | JGI IMG/M metagenome (GOLD analysis project Ga0080064, IMG submission 69260) | Subsurface groundwater microbial communities from S. Glens Falls, New York, USA - GMW46 contaminated, 5.4 m (SPADES assembly) (version 2) ...
AAAAGAATTGGTAGGGAGAGTCAAGGTGGGGGCCCCCGCTCGTGGGCGCGAGCCGTCTCAGCCAATCGGCTCGATCTTGTCCAACACGGTTTGTAAACGTTTCAGCGTCCGCTCCTTGCCGAGGACTGCAATGATCTCGTAAATGCCAGGGCTCGTGGTCGAGCCTGTTAGCGCGACCCGAACGGGTTGCGCCAGGGCCGCCAAGGTTAGGCCTCTCTCCTGGAGGATTTCGTTAAAGACCTGCTCGATGGCTTGCTCGCTAAAATCCGTGAGTGAGGACAACCTCTGAGTCAATATTGACAGGGGTTCGCGGATCTGAGGAGTGAGGAATTTTTTTTCTGCTTTTTCTTCGATAGAAATATCGTCGCATAAATAGAAGCGGGCGAGGTCAACCAGCTCCGTGAGCGTTTTAGACCGATCTCTCAGGGTCACGATCATTTTCTCCAGCCATGCCCGATCTCGAGGCCGGGGGTAGATTTTGGCCTCGATGAACGGGAGGACTTCCTCGGCGAGTCGGGACAGCGGACGGCTCTTCAGATAATGAGAATTAAGCCATAGAAGTTTCTCGGGGTTGAAAATCCCGGCGGATTTTCCCACTTCCTCGAGTGTAAACTTCTCGATCAGTTCGTCCCGAGAGAAGATCTCCTGGTCGCCGTGAGACCAGCCCAGACGGACGAGGTAGTTTACGAGCGCTTCCGGGTAGTAGCCCATTTCCCGATAAGCCGTTGCCGAAGTGGCGCCGTGGCGCTTACTGAGGCGGGCTTTGTCCAGGCCGAGGATCAAGGGCACATGGGCGAACCGAGGAAGGGCGTGTCCCAAGGCATGGTAAAGGAGAATTTGCCGAGGAGTATTGGCGAGGTGGTCGTCGCCGCGGATGACGTGCGTGATTTCCATGTCGATGTCATCGACGACGACACAAAAATTGTAAGTCGGCGTGCCATCGGACCGCGCAATAATGAGATCGTCGAGTTCGCGATTGTCAAAAACAACGGCGCCTTTAACAACGTCCTCCACGATGGTCGTGCCTTCGCGCGGGGAGCGAAATCGAACGGTGTAGGGTTGACCATCGCGTATAACCGGAGGCCTTAAACGGCAAGTGCCGTCATAAGCAGGCTTTCTCTTCTCTCGCTGGGCGGCCTGCCGTTTGGTGTCCAGCTCCTCGGGAGTACAGATGCAGCGATAGGCCTTTCCTTCGCTCAAGAGCTTTTGGATTTTTTCCCGGTAGAGAGGAAACCTTTGCGTCTGGTAGAATGGCCCTTCGTCCCAATCGAGATGCAGCCATTGGAGGGCCTGTAGGATTGCTTCGATCGCCTCGGGAGTGGATCTTTCTTTGTCAGTGTCTTCGATACGGAGAATAAATTTGCCTTGGTGATGACGGGCAAAGAGGTAGTTGAACAGAGCCGTCCGCGCGCCTCCGATATGAAGATAGCCGGTTGGGCTGGGCGCAAAACGAGTGCGAATGGACGTCATGTGCTAAGCTAACAGGGAGCCGCTAAGCCGTCAACGGCGCGGTTTATGTCCCTGATCCGTCGATAAGGGGCGCTTGCTGCGTTGTCGCTTCGGGCTCGCATCCTCACGTACTGCGCTCGTACGCTCCGGTGCGACCCCTTACTCCGCCTTGCACCCGCCGCCTTCTCGACGGCCAGGGTTTCCAAGGTGTTGCAAGCTTACCAACGGGTTATGGTTATGACGACATGCCAAGAGTGTAAATTTATGGTAAGCATGGAGCGCGATGACTGACATCGGGGAGAAACAAAATGAAAGATAGCGAAAAAAATACCAAGGGTGTGGCCGGGACGGATTCTAGCCCCTCACACTTTATACGGAATATCATCGCAGAGGACTTGAAGGGAAATAAAAATGAAGGGCGTGTCCATACCCGCTTTCCGCCGGAGCCGAACGGCTACCTCCATATCGGCCACGCCAAGTCGATCTGTCTCAATTTCGGCTTGGCCGCCGAGTTCGGCGGGCTTTGCAATCTGCGGTTTGATGATACCAATCCGAGCAAGGAAGACGTCGAATACGTGGAATCGATCAAGTCCGATGTTCGCTGGCTTGGATTCGATTGGGGCAACCGGGAGTACTACGCCTCGGATTACTTTGAGCAGCTCTATCAATACGCGGTGCAGTTGATCCAGGCGGGCAAGGCATACGTTTGTGATTTGAGCGCGGACCAAATCCGGGATTACCGTGGAACCTTGACCGAGCGCGGGAAGGAGAGTCCGTATCGCACGCGTTCCGTGGAAGAGAGCCTGGATCTGTTCCGGCGCATGCGTGCGGCCGAATTCCCGGATGGGAGCCGCACATTGCGAGCGAAGATTGATATGGCATCTCCCAATTTGAATATGCGGGATCCGGTCATGTACCGCATTCTTCACGCCATCCACCATCGCACCGGCGACACATGGTGCATCTATCCGACCTATGACTTTGCCCATGGACAGTCGGATTCTATGGAAGGGATCACGCATTCGATTTGCACTTTGGAGTTCGAAGACCATCGCCCTTTGTATGACTGGTTTCTGGAGCAATTGAATATCCATTATCCGCGGCAGATCGAGTTTGCCCGGCTCAATCTCACGCACACGGTTCTGAGCAAACGAAAGCTTCTACAATTGGTGCAGCAGGGGCGTGTCTCCGGCTGGGATGATCCAAGAATGCCCACTCTGGCCGGCATCCGGAGGCGCGGTTACACGCCGGAGTCCATTCGGACCTTTTGCGAGCGCATCGGCGTCGCAAAACGGAACAGCACGGTCGACATCGCTATGCTGGAACACTGCCTGCGCGAGGATTTGAACCGCCGCGCGCCGCGCGTCATGGCGGTCTTGCGCCCCCTTCGGGTCGTCATCACCAATTATCCGGAAGGTCAAGTCGAGGAACTTGAAGCGATCAACAATCCTGAAGATCCCAGTATGGGAGTGCGGAAAGTTCCTTTTTCGCGCGTGCTTTACATCGAAGAGGAGGATTTTCGGGAAAACCCGCCAAAGGGGTTCTTTCGATTGTCTCCCGGAAGCGAAGTGCGGCTTCGATACGGCTACATTGTCAAGTGCGTCGGTGTCGTCAAGGATGTTCAAACCGGCGCTGTGACCGAGCTGCATTGCACCTATGACCCGGAGACCAAAAGTGGTTCCGCCCAAAGTAACCGCAAAGTAAAGGCCACCCTTCACTGGGTTTCGGCGGCTCACGCGCTCACAGCGGAAGTCCGGTTGTATGATCACCTCTTCACCGCAGAGAACCCGGAAGACGTCGAAGAGGGAGCCGATTGGACGAGGAATATCAATCCGAATTCGCTGGAGATATTAAAATCGTGCCGCGTCGAGCCCCATTTAGGCGCTGCAACGCCAGGAAGTCGTTACCAGTTTGAAAGACTAGGCTATTTCTGCGTCGATGCGGTCGATTCGTCCGACGGGGCACTGATTTTCAATCGGACGATCACGTTGCGCGATACCTGGGCGAAAATTGAAAGAGCAGGAAAGAAAGGGTAGATTATGCGCGAAGGGCGAGGAGTTAAAAAGGGAAGTCCAAGGTGGGGTGACCCTTTATGGGAGCAGGTCTCGCCCAGGCGCAGATTCAAGCTAATGGTTCAAAACTTATATCCTACGGTGACAGAAACAAAATTGTCGAATGTGGAGTATTGGTCCCGCCCGGGCGTGAGGGTGCTGGCGCTATTGGCCTCTAAGACATTGTTGTTCACGCTTCGTTTTTTGTAAAAGATGGCCGCGTACCCGAGATCTACTTTCCAATTGTTCCACTGGTAACCCAGTCCGGCATTGAAAGTTAGGGAATCTGCTCCAGGTATGGAAGGTCCAAGCGTGCTGGCAGGGATAGGACTCTCGTCCAGAACCATCCCTGCCCTTGCGGTCCAATTCGGATCCAGACGGTAGCTGCTCCCGAAGCGAAAGGTGTGAGTGTCTTTCCACCTTTCCTCGATAAAGAGTCCGCTCAGTGTTCCACCCAGGAAGGTTGGGGTGAAGTTGGCCCTCAAGTGTTTGAACTCGCTCCAATGCGTGTAGTCGTAGACGAATTCAACGTCCCAATCCGGATTTATCTGCCAGTTGATACCCATACTGATGACCGGAGGTAAGGGGATGAGGGTCCCTTTTGACCTGCCGGTTTCAAGAGCGCCGGTGGCGTTGACAACTTTTACATCAGCTGTGTCGTATCTTAGGTCTACACGTCCCCTATAGGTAAGACCGAATGTCCATTGCTCATCCGGCTTAAAGAGCATCCCCAAATTATAGGCGTATCCGTTATCCTTCCCTGTGAGCCGTATCTTACCTTCGGACCCAGCCCCTAGAAAAAGAGCACGAGAGAAAAGGGCGGAGGAATGTACCAAACTGAATCCGCCTCCGATGGCCAAGGATCTCACGGGCCGCCAGGCAAGCGCCGGGGTAATATAGAAAAGTTTCAATTCTGAACGTACAGCGCCAAATCTTGTAAAGCTACTAGGTTTATAAGTAGTCGCCAGTCCAAAGGGGGTGTAGAGGCCGAGACCCAGGGTCACGTCGGTAGACGGGATATGGTAGTTCGCAAACAGAGTGGGGATGAAATTATCGTCATGTTGGTTGCGCGAATTTCTGCCGCTGTTTTTAACGCTGCTGACAACATTGATATACTGCTCTCCTCCCAGTATCTGGTTTCCCTCGACCTCGGATAGGGCCGCAGGGTTGGAGTAAACGGCCGAAGGGTCGTTGACCCCGGCCGTGACCGCATTGCCCAAGCCCAGGGCCTTAGCGCTCTGATAGGGAAGCGCATAGCCCCCACCTAGCGCCCCCGAAGCGATCAGGCAGATTAAGAAGGGCTGTAGATTCGCTATAAGAGAGAGCCTCTTGATTTTGATCATATAGCTCCTTTCATAGAATAAACATTACTTGACTACAATAGGGAAATTCTGTATACGAATAGCAAAAGCTGCTAATTACTGCTAAAAAGAGTATTCGATGCTGGAACCCTTACTAACCACCGAGCAGGTGGCCCGTTACCTGAAAGTAGACAAATTTACGATTTATCGGCTGGTAGCCCAGAAAAAGATCCCTGCGTTTCGGGTGGGCAATCAGTGGCGCTTTAAAACCAGCATATTAGAGAAATGGCTGCGTAAGAATATGAATACCAACCTGTCTTCAACTTGAAGGCGTCAATAGCGCTCAGCAGGAAAACCGTTTTGTGAACCTCAGTTTGGTAAAAACGATGGAAGAAGCGAGACGCCACCATCGCATGGATACCTTGGAGTTTGGGAATGCTCCTAGTCTGGTGGTCTTAGGAGTCTTTCTAGGGCTGGGCTACCTCATGACTCTATGGGGACAACGTTTCCTTTTCGAGATTATCCACCCCTTCTTCTCAGCAATGATCCTTGTGCTGTTTGCTGCGGTTGGATTCGCCTCCCTCAGGATGGGCCTAAAGAGGGGAGCGGACAAAGACGTGGTTTTTCTTAAAAATCCAAACTACAGGAAGGCGCTGCTGCAATCCAGCAAAGATATCGTCTCCCTGGCGGACCAGCAGACGTTATCCGAAAAGATCGTCATGACGTTAGTGCAAATTTTTGATGCAAAGTTTGCGACGCTCTTCCTCCTGGATGAGGCGAAATCCGTATACCAGTTGAGGGTCAGTATGGGGTCGGACAAGGACTCCCAAAATCTCTCTCTTACCTCGGACGATCCTCTGATCCAGACGCTGAGCCGAGAGGCCCAGATTTTAACAGACGAAGGCCTGGAGTATTATTCCGCGCAAGAAGATAAGGCGGTTCTACTGAGGAAAATGAAGCTACTTTCGGCCAAAGTGATTCTCCCATTGGTTCTCAGAGAAAGGCTGGTTGGTTTGTGCGCCATAGGTCCCAAATCGGGAAATGGCCCATACACCCAGGGGGACCTGGAGCTGCTTTCGATTTTAGGAAATCAGGCTTCGGTGGCGCTCGAGAACGCTCGCCTCTATGAAAACCTCAAGCAATCGCAGAATATTATCCGCCGCGCCGACCGGCTTTCGTCCTTGGGAGTGCTCACGGCCGGATTGGCCCACGAGATCCGAAATCCGCTTGTGGCCATTCGCACCTTCACCCAACTTCTACCAGAACGGTATCAGGACAGGGAGTTCCGTGAAGAATTTCAAGTTATTGCTCTCCGGGAAGTGGATCGCATCTGCGGGCTGGTCAATGATCTTCTGAGTTTTGCGCGACCTTCCATTCACAACGTATCCAGCGAAAATATCAATGAGGTCGTTGAAAACATCGCGCGGATTTTAGAGACGCAGGCCAAGGAAAGGGGAGTTCAGATTTCCCGCGAGATGGCTCCTGATCTGCCAAAAATATGGATTGACAAAGAGCAGCTAAAACAGGTATTCATGAACATCATCCTGAACGCAATTCAGTCGATCGAAGGGGGCGGGGTCGTGGAGGTTTCTACGCGTCTGTTCAAGAAGGATAGCTCAGAGCTATTCGTCCAGATCGGCGTCCGCGATTCCGGCGTAGGGATTCCGGAACAAGATCTGGAGAACATCTTCAACCCCTTTTTTACGACGAAGAAAGACGGTAGTGGTCTCGGGCTTTCGATTTCCCACCAGATTGTTCAGGAGCACGGCGGATACATGCTGGTGGAAAGCAGGCCCGGGGAAGGAACGACTTTTTTAATCCATTTGGCGATCAGGCCCTTCAACCCGTAGGGACAGTGCTCCCCTCAAGTCTATGAAGAGGATTCTCGTCCTTGATGAGTCCCGGGCAGTGCGGGAAACCTTACTCTTAATCTTGGGGAAAGAGTTTGTCGTGGTTCAGCGCCCGCTCACGGCGGCAGAGAATCTCTCTTACGCTCATGAGCCGGTGGACCTCTTGATTTTCGGTCTCTCCCACGATCTCGCTACTCAACCTTCCACGCTCGATCAAATAGCATCAAAGGTCCCTTTCCCCGTACTTTTTCTGGTGGACTCCCGGTATGCTCCTTCTTGGAATGAAGTCCGGGGACGCACCGATTGGTTAGCTAAGCCTTTTAACCCGTATGATCTCCTGGAAAAGGTGAGGCGTCTTTTAGCGGAATTTAACGCATCTGATTTGTTGCAGACTTCTTGGGGAGCTCGCAAGAATTCCAATGCTCGGTATCTCGACTACCCCTATCTCCCGAAGGCGATGACCGTCTTGGCCAGAAGGTTCGCTCTCGCCTCGCTGCCGGTCCACATCTATGGAGAGATGGGGTGTGGACAGGAACGACTTGCCCGAGCCATGGGTTCTCTAAACGCCCGAATGGGAGCTTGGTTTTCGGTTTATCCGACAGAGATGACGGAGACTTATCTGAATCGTCGGAGCGGAGAACTCTCCGGGAGCATGGGAACCCGGACGGAACGAGCCGCCATTTTTCTTCATGGATTGGAAAACTTGAGTCCCGACGGCCAGGCAACACTACTTCGCTTTCTAGACAACGAAGAGGAAAAGGGAAAAGAGTTCCGGCTTTTTTCCATGTCCCAGGTAGATCTTTTGGAGAAGGTTTACCGGGGCGATTTTCTTCCCGCTCTTTATTTTCGCTTAGCCACGCTGGTGCTCCAGCTTCCCCCTCTGAGGGAAAGGCTCGGCGATATTGCCGCTCTTGCGACCGCGATTTGCAGCGAGTACGGGAGCAGACTCGGGTTGCCGCAAGTTACTCTCAGTCCGGAGGCGCTGGACCGGTTGTCTCACTATCTCTGGTTCGGGAACATAGCCGAAATGGAATGTGTTCTAGCTCAAACCTTGGCAATGCATGAGAAGGAAGTCATTGCCGCCGAAGATATCATTTTTGGAGTCGGAGGCGAGTCCGGCGTTTCGCCTGACCAGGAGCCTTTTTCTGAGGCTCCGTCATCGAAGGAGCCGCCTTCCGAACCCCTTAAGGAAGAGATGGCGCCGCCGAACCCAACGATTCCCGGAGCACTCAACCCGATCAATGGCGCGATGATATCGCCGCGCAACGGCAGTGGATATCATGAACTGCAAGTTCTTATTCATGAAATGGCGCATGAATTGAAAAATCCAATGGTGACGATCAAAACCTTCGCCCAACTCTTGGAAGAACGGTTCGATGACGTGGGCTTTCGCATCCGTTTTCAGGAGACGGTCAATGAAGACATTGATCGAATGGATGAATTGGTGGAGGCGCTGCTGGAGTTTTCGCGGTTTGCGAAGCCCGAGGTAACAAAGGTTTTGATTCACGAGCATTTAAGGAAAGTTCTCGTGGAAATCGTTCCAGAGTGCATCAAGAAGGATACCTCCATTCGATGGGGAAGAAAAGGGGAGGACGACGAAGTATTTGTGGATAGCGCCCAGTTTAGCTACGTTATGGAAAACCTGTTACTCTCTGTCTTGAACCAGATCAAGGAAAAAGAAGAGATCCAAATCGATATCGAGAAGGGAGGCAGGATTGTAATTTCCTATCCTTCGGAAGGTGAACCCGGAGTGCCGCTCGATCACTATATGGACCTCCCAGGGTCCGGCCCGCACGGCGGAGGGCTCCCGTTGCGGATGCTTTTGGCCAAGATTTTGGTGGAGAGAAATGGGGGAAGGGTGGAGCCGAACCTTCCGGGCGAGGGAAGAGTTCAAATCAAAATTGCGCTCCCGGTTCCATAGGAACCGGCGCCTATAGTCTTATGGATCAATTATCGCTGCTCATTGTCGATGATGAGGTTGGGGTCCGAGAGTCCTTGCGTCTTATTTTTGGTAAGACGTATAAACTCTACGAAGCCAGCTCGAGCGCCGAGGCCATTCAAAAACTCAAGGATGAAAAGCCCGACGTTATCCTTCTCGATATCTTAATGCCCGGCATCGACGGGTTGGAGATCCTGCGGCAGATCAAGGCCATTCACCCGGAAAGTCAAGTCATTATGCTCACGGCTCTCAACACCGCCCGGACGGCTTTCACGGCGAGAGAATCGGGGGCCTTCGATTACGTGACTAAGCCTTTTGACGTGAACGAGCTCCGCCTCCGGGTAGACCGGGCAATCGAGAGAATCGAACTTTCCCGGGAGTTGGACCGCTTGAGGGATGAAGTAGGGAGAAAATACGGTATCGAGAATATTATCGGGAAATCCTGGGTGATGACTGAGGTCTTCAGGGCCGTGAGCATGGTGGCGGGCCGGAAAAGCACGGTTCTCATCACGGGCGAGAGCGGTACCGGCAAAGAGCTGATCGCGCGCGCGATTCACCACAATAGCGACCGGCGCAATAAGCCGTTTGTGGTCGTCAACTGCGCGGCGCTTCCCGATACCTTGATCGAGAGCGAGCTCTTTGGCTATGAAAGAGGCGCCTTTACGAATGCCTATCAAAGGAAGATCGGTTACTTCGAACTTGCCGATAGAGGAACGCTCTTTCTGGACGAGATTGGCGAAATGAGTCTGTCGACTCAGGCTAAATTTCTGCGAGCTATTGAGACCGAGACCTTCAGCCGCCTGGGAGGGACCGAGGAGAACAAAGTGGATGTGCGGGTCATCGCCGCCAGCAATCGGGAGCTGGAGAAGCTGAGTCAGACCGGAGCTTTCCGCCTGGACCTTTTCTACAGATTGGCGGTGGTCCATCTCGGTCTTCCGTCGCTCCGGGAGCGTAAGGAGGATCTTCCCCTCCTGGTAGATCATTTTTTAAAACTCAAGGCCCGGGAAAATTCCGTATCTCCCAAAATCCTCTCCCCGGAGGTTGTTGATTGTTTGATGTCCTACTCTTGGCCCGGTAATATCCGGGAACTGGAAAACCTTCTTGAGCGCCTGACCGTTTTGTCGCCTCACGAAATAGTGACCCTCAAGGACCTTCCGGAATCGATGCGGCGTCAGGACCCTACATCGGGTTTGACAGAGGAAGTCTTGCGCGGCTCTCGGCCTCTGAGTGAGGCTGTTGACGGCTTTGAACGCGAGTTGATTTTGCAGGCTTTGCAAAAGACGGGATTTAATCAAACACGGGCCGCCACCTTATTGGGGACGAGCCGGCGGATTCTTCGGTACCGGATGGAAAAGCTGAGAATTTATGAGGAAAACACCGGGGGTGAGCAGACAAAAGTGTCCGAATAACTGCGCAAATTTGCCCCTTCCCTAATTTCCCTTTTCATCTCCCACTTCGGGTTTTACTCTCCGTATCCTAAAAGTTCGTTTAATTCCGTAATTCGGCTCCTTTAGGCCTATGGCATATTTGTTGCTCGGTTGGGACGCTTTGGGCATATGTCTATGGTCGAAAAGCCGAATATTCTTGTTATCGATGACGAAATGGGGCCTAGAGAGGCTCTTAAGACCATCCTGAAGCCCTATTATAACGTGTATGCCGCAGAACGGGGAGGCCAGGCTTTAGAAATCCTGAATCAGATCCCGATCGACCTTGTAACGGTAGATCTCAGAATGCCCGGGCTGTCCGGGATTAAAGTGCTCGAAAAGATCAAAAAACAGGACTCTGACATCGAGGCCATTGTGATTACCGGGTACGGTTCTTTAGATACGGCGGTGGAAGGACTGAGGTTGGGGGCTTTTGACTACATCGCGAAACCGTTCGACGTCAATCATATCTTGGATCTTGTGCGTCGAGCGCTGGAACGGAGAGAGACTCGGTTAAAGCTCAGACGATTGAAATCCGATTTCCTGGGAAATGTTTCTCACGAGTTGCGGACTCCTCTGAGCGTGGTCATCGGCTTTGTCTCGCTTCTGCTCGATCAACTGATCGGCAAACTGACCGATGAGCAGCTCAAAATCCTGGAAAGGGTGTACGAGAATTCGGAAGAGCTTCTGGAACTGATCGACAATTTGCTTTGTATCACGTCCTTGAACGCCGGAGAACTGTCGGCGATCGAGGAAGAGTTTGATGTCGGAGCGATGGTGCAGGAAACGATCCAGCGCTATCAAAAACTCGTAACCGAGAAAGGGGTTCAGCTTTCAGTTCAGATATCACCGGAAGGACTCCGCATCGTGAGCGACCTTTCCAAGGTGACGCGGATATTTCAGAGCCTTCTTCATAACGCCATTAAATTTACTCCCGCAGGGGAAGTGGCGGTGAAGGTAAAACGGTCCATCAACCGGCGGGTCGTCGAATTTGAGATTGCCGATACGGGAATAGGGATCCCGCGAGACCAGATTGAAAGCATGTTTCAACCTTTCCGGCAGCTGGACGGTTCTCCCCGGCGGGAATTCTCCGGTTTGGGATTGGGGTTGACCGTGGCTCGCCGGCTCACGGATTTTCTCGGCGGCGGGGTGGAAATCAGGAGTCAGCCTGATCTCGGCACCCACGTCGTTTTAAGCATCCCCTACCGATGGGACTCACAAAGGAGTGAAAGCTCGGCCTCTCATTACTGAAATTACAGATGAGTCGGATTAGAGACGAGAAAATGGAGACGTCCTGGAAAAAAATTCTTGTGGTGGAAGACAACGAGGACAACCGCGATATCCTGATTTTCCGGTTGAAGAGCATGGGAAATTTTGAAGTTTTATATGCAACGAATGGGAAAGAAGCTCTGGAGATCGCAGAGCAGCGTAGGCCTGACTTGATCATTATGGATTTAAAGATGCCCGTCATGGATGGCTGGGAAGCCACTTTTTCCTTGAGACAAACGGAGTGGGGGCGAAGTTTGCCCGTCATTGCTCTTACGGCTCACGTCACGGACGGAGGTCGCGAACTAGCCTTAGGCGCCGGGTTTAGTGATTATCTCTTAAAGCCGATTACCGACTATTCCCTCGTTCAAAGAAAGGTCCAGAGTCTCCTGGAGCAGACTGCTGATCCTCTCTCCATCCCGCCTCACGGCAATTAGGCCCCGTCACAGTTTACAATCTCTCGAATGTGAGCGAGAATACCGTTCACGTGAGGATATGGAAACGCTTTACGAGAAGCTCGGCGGTGAACCCGTCTTGCGCCGGGTCGTCGATACCTTCGTCGATCGTCTTTTTTCCGACGGGATGATCGGGTTCTTCTTCCGCTCTGCGGACCGGCAGCGCATCAAGGCGATGGAGTTCCAATGGACCGCCCGCCTCCTAGGGGCAAAGATCGAATATCAAGGGAGACCGCTGGAGGAGGCGCACGCAAAGCATCCGATCATGGGTGGGCAGTTCCTGCGCCGGCAACAGATTCTTCGCGAGACGTTAGAGGAGTTTGGAGTGCCGATCAAAATCCAAGAAGCCTGGCTGGAACACAACGAGAAGCTTCGTCCTCTGATCACCAGGGACAGGGGATCCGACTGTGACCCATTTCTCGCGCACCAAAAGGTGAAGAAAGAGCGGAGTTGAAAAGCGCGTCTCCGAGCGCTTGACCCTGATCCGTCGATAAGGGGCGCTTGCTGCGTTGTCGCTTCGGGCTCGCATCCTCACGACCTTTGCTCGTACGCTCCGGTGCGACCCCTCGATCCGCCTTGCACCCGCCGCCTTCTCGACGGCCAGGGTTTCCAAGGTGTTGCAAGGTTACCAACGGATTATACGCTTGACCGCTTTGGTCAGATGCCTACCGCGTCGTTTGTTTCTTTTTCTCGGGGCACCCAGGTTCTCACCCAGGGTAAAAACAGATATGCGGCGAACGAGACAATAAAAGTGGCGTTGAAGTAGGAGGCGAAGCCCAGCCATTCAGCAAGAAAACCGGAGCCGCTTCTCGCAAGAAGGCCGGTCACATTGAAAAGCGCGGTCAGAAGCGCGAACTGGGTTGCCGCATGGCCCTTGGAGCAGATAAGCATCAGAAAGGCCATGAACGGTGTCGATCCGAGGCCGCTGCAGAACGACTCGACCGCCGAGGCCGCATAGAGAGGCCACTTGAGATCGGGGGGTGAGAGCGCGGCCGCTGTATAGGTAAGATTGGATGCCCCCTGGAAGAGGCCGAGGAGCCAAAGCGCCCGAAAAACTCCGAGGCGGTTGGTAAGCCAGCCGGCGATGAGCGCGCCGGCGACCGTGGCGACCGGCGAGATGAGGCCGACCATAAGGCCGATCTCTTTTAGGGAAAGTCCTCGCTGAATGCGAAAAGGGTTGACCATCGGCCCAAGGGCGTATTCCCCCACCCGAAAGAGCAGAACGAAGGCGAGCACGCCGAGGAAGCTCAATACCCCCTGGCGCCTCAGAAATAGACGGAACGGGACGACAACGGCTTCCTTGATTCGTTGCCCCATCGGTTGACGCGCATCGCGTGCGGCCCTTGGGCGGGGAATCCGCGGGACGTAAACAGAAACTCCCGCAAGGGCGACAAGCACCGCCGCCGCGGCGAGGAAAGTGGTTGGCCAGCCCTGCCGGTCGGCCAGCCAGACCAACAGTCCGCCAGCGGTGATGATCGCCAGTCGGTAGGCGGTTTGACGCACACCATTGGCCGGGCCCATCTCTTTTTGGTCGACGATCTCGATCGTGTAGGCATCGATCGCGATGTCCTGCGTGGCGCCCGCAAAGGCGATGAGTAGGAGAAGCCCCCAGAGTATTGTGAACGATCCACTGGGGGGCTGGAGCGCGACTCCAATGAGGCCTAGAGCGACCAGGATCTGACATGCGATGAACCAGTGGCGGCGCTCACCCCAAAGGTCCACCGCCGGCGCCCAGAGAAATTTGATCGTCCATGGAAGGCTTGCTGTGGCGGCAAGGCCGATGGTCCGCAGGCTGGTTCCTTGAGCGGAGAGATAGGCATTGAATGTGTCGAAGATGAGTCCATAAGGGAGTCCTTCGGCAAAGTAGAGGACGGTGATCCAGGCCAGTTTAGCGCGCGTGGACATGCGGCGTTCCGTGGAAAATGGGGAATAGACGAAGATAGGAGATCATCAAGGTTTCATTTTCGGCCCGAACGGAGAAGGCTCAAGCGTTAATCGAATTCTGCAAGGATCTTCCTCCATGCGGCGCGTTCACGCCCGGGCGACACAAGCGGATGAAGGCGGGTACAATGCGCCCTGAGTTTTCTGTAGAACTCTGCATCGGTTTCCGCTCGATAAATAAGTTTAGCCAGCGCGCGCGTGTCACCAACCCGGAAATATCCCGAGTAGTTTTCTCCTAGTGTACCGACGAGGCCGGGGATTTTCGTAGTGATCACGGGCACCGAGGAAGCGATGGCCTCGGAGAGCACGTTGGAGCTCCCTTCCATGCGTGAAGTCAGCGAGAGAAGATGGCTGCCCGCGAGTACCCGGCGCGCTTTCCAATGCGGCAACTCGCCCAACCAGCGGTATCTTGGGTTCGCGGCCATCTGAGCGCGAGCTTCTTTTTCCATATCTTTGCTGAGAGCCCGTCCAACGTGGACCACACGGATTCTTGAGGAAGCGGGAAGCCTGCGTGCTGCCATCGCCGTTCTCATCGGATCCTTTTCAGGCCTCAGATGCCCGATAACGCAAACCCTAAAGAGATCGTTTGGCGCATGGGGTGGCTTGCCGTCGAGCTGTGCGGCGGACTGATAGACGATCCGGGTTTTTCCGTGAAATCTCTTCGGTAGCTCGCGCAGGGCCATAGATTGGAGAACAATCAGGCGGGTCGCGAGATGCAAGGACTCTCGCGCCTTGGGGTACGCGCGGATATCGCGGTAGAGGTCCGTTCCAGTGAGCGTAACGACCAGCGGAAGAGTGGGATGGGCTTCGTGAAAACTTCGAATCGACTCAGCGCTCCTCAGGGCGTGGAGTGCGATCATAAGATCGCACGGTTCGCCTCCGTAACGGTTTTTCAAGACGGCCTCGTGCCCCAAGGCGACGAGGATGCGTTTCCAGCGTAGGGCGGTGACGCTGTTCCCGTTTCTGGCGTTCGGAAGCGCCGGTGTGATGAGAAGGATTTTCATGGTTGAGAGAGCGCGCAGGTACGAAATCCTGCCCAGACGTCGCGCCGGTCCGGAGTATAAAAATTACGCCATGTGTTGCGGATGAGGCGTGAACGGGTCGCCCAACAACCGCCGCGCAGGACCTTATGAGTCCCAAACCAGGGTTGAGAGTACTCCTTGTACGGATCGATCGAGAACCCGGGGTAGGGTTGAAAGTCACTCAAAGTCCATTCCCAGACGTTGCCGATCATCTGTCGGCACCCGAAGGCGCTGTCGCCGGCGGAGAGAGCGCCGACTTCCAGACAACCCATGGCACTCCAGTCCAGATTGGCCCGCTCGGGATCGGGCGATTCGTTGCCCCAGGGAAACCGGGGCTTCTTGGGAAACTCGCCGTAGCCCGATGAAGATCCAGGAGATGCCGCCATTTCCCACTCCGCTTCCGTGGGTAATCTCCTGCCTGCCCAATTGCAGTAGGCCTCGGCTTCATACCAGCTAACGTTAATAACCGGCCAGTGCTCCTTTAGAGGCGCCCAACGGTCGAAGAGCCGTTGGCGCCAGCGGCTGCTGGACTCGCGTTGCCAGTAAACCGGGTGCTCGGCGCCGGTTTCTTGTCGCCATTTCCATCCGGCTTCGCTCCAAAAGTCTTTTCTCCGGTAACCGCGGTCATCCACGAAGGTGGCGAATTCGACATGGGTCACTGGCGCGCGGGCGATCCAAAAGGGTCGCACTTTGACCGGGTGAGCCCATTTTTCATTGTCGAAGACGAAGGGTAAATCCGAAGGGGCGCCCAACCAAAACGTTCCCCCGGGAATTTCTACATCGCCGTGCAGGGAACCGGGATCTTTTCCTTTATTGGAGCGGGATACTGCGATCCCCTGCATTGCCGGCGGCCGGAAGGCCAAGGTCTGCCGGGTATAGGTGATGGCTTCGGCGTGCATGTCTTCATGGAAGAGCGCCAGAAGATAAAAGTAAGCCTCCTCAGGGCTAGGATCGCCCTGGCTCAGACCGTCCAGGACCTGTCCGAGGATCTCATTCATGTAACTCAAAGTCCCCTCGCGCGACGGCAGGCGGAGATTCCACCGCGTGTTATGAGCGACTTCCGCGGAATTGTAGACGGCATCTCCGTCTTGAAAGAGGGCCTTCCGGTGTTGCAGGTGCCTCAGCACCCAGAATTCCAGAAACCAGGCCACGTGGCCGATCTCCCAGCGAAGAGGGTTGACGATCGTCAGACGCGGCCCGATCAATTGCTCGTCGGTGAGATCGGAGACGAGCATCAAAGTCCGCTCACGGGCCTCTTTCAGCTCTTGACTGAGTTGGGTCGCCGAAATCGCATCCGTGGGTTGAGTGGAGCCGGTCATCTCTGAGCAATTTTTACGATATCCTCGGTAGAGTATCAAGTCTCAGCGCGAGGCATGGCCCCTGATCCGTCGATAAGGGGCGTCTGCGGCGTTGGAACTTCAGGCCCGCATCCTCACGTACTGCCTCGTACGCTCCGGTGCGGGCCTTCGTTCCGCCTTGCACCGCCGCCTTCTCGACGGCCAGGGTTTCCAACCTGTTGTGAGTTTATCTACGGATTACGGCATGGCCATCAATCTCTTTTTGAAAGAGGGCCGCCAGAAGCCCGGCTGAGGCGATCCACAGACACAGATAAAACGTATCGTGAAAGGCCGGAAGAAAGGATGATTCTGTCATTCCTTGGCCCAGGGCCGCGGGCCCTTGCTGCTGCTGGTGAAAGGCCAGACGAGCGCCGAAATAGCTCCCGCTGAGGGCGAGTCCTGAAATGTTTCCAAGATGGCGCATGGTGGCGAAGATTCCTCCTGCCACTCCCAGGCGTTCCCTGGAGACCGACCCCATAGTCGCGCTTTGGTTTGGAGATCCGTAAATGGCGCGGCCCCCACCCAGAAGTGCCAGTCGCAAAATGATACCCAGGATGGAAGAGCTTTCGTTCAGTGACGTCAACGAATAGAGACCGAGGCAGAGCAGGCCCATCCCAAGAACCGACAGCCACTTGGTCCCTAGATAGTCTGAAAGAAATCCACTTACCGGTCCTAGGACGATCATCACGATCGTCAGCGGGAGCAACAGAAGCCCCGAAACCTGCGCGGATACCTTCAGGATATGGACGAGGTAAAAGGGCATCAGAAAAATCACCCCGAATGTGGATAGATGGGCGATGAAGTTCCCCCCCTGGGCCAGAGCGAAGACTCGATTCCGGAAGAGCCTCAAATCGAGCATCGGTCTGGAAGAGAGCATTTCCGTGATCAGGAAGGCAGGGGCGGAAATCAGAAAAACAGCCAAGAGGAGAAGCGCGCTTGGCGCCGACCAGCCCCACTCCCGCGCTCGGTTGGTCGCTAGGACGAATGACCCGATGGACAAAAAGAGCAGGATGGATCCCGGCAGGTCTACCTGGATTTTTTTTCGTTCCTGCGGCGCGATCTTCACGAAGCGGGTGAGCAGGAGCCCTCCGAGTCCGAACGGAACGTTGTACAAAAACACCGATCGCCACCCAAAGGCGCCGATCAATAATCCTCCGATCGTCGGCCCCGCGGAGAGCGCGATGCCCAACAAGGTGATCTGAAGACCCAGCACCCGGCCCCTTTGATCCGCCGGAAAGACGGAGGTGACGGTTGCCGGTCCATTGGCGATGACCATGGCGCCGCCGACGGCTTGGAGCGTCCTGAAACCCAGGAGCATCCCCACGGATGTCGATAGGCTGCACAAAAAGGAAAATAGCGTGAAGAGGAATAGGCCGAAGTTGTGAACCCGATAGGAGCCAAGAAGGTCGCCCAGGCGCCCGAAATTGATGAGCAGAGTGGAAGTCGTCAGCAGGTAAACCAGCAGTATCCATTGAGCCGTGGAGATGTCGGCATGAAAATCCCGCGTGATGAAAGGGAGCGCAACGTTGACGACGCTGATCCCGGAGGTGGCAAGGAAGATACCCGCCCCGGCGATGGCGAAAACCAACCACGGGCGAGTGGCGGAAGATTCCTTGGGGAATGACGTCATGGATGACCGGAAGAGAATTTTAACGGTTGGCTTCGGGTGATTGCCGCGTGCTCTATGAAGAGTAGCGGACTCAGAAGTCCTGTGTCAACCTGCCGTATCGAGCCACCTAAAATCTAACCCAGCAGCATATCGTCGCGCCATTACGGAAGAGATTTTCTTTGGCGCGGGATGGCTTGAAAAAGCAACCTTGATAACAGGCGATCGCGTCCTCAAGTCCGACGGGTTCCGAACAGTTCGGCACGACATCATCCCGCCCACCAAGATTGTGCGGCGGCTGTTCCTATTACTGCTAGCATAGTGAAGTAGGCAATACTCAGCAGCACCATTACGTACCCGGCCAACGCGACATAGCCATCCCGCTCCAGGGTGCCCGCTGCCAGAAACAGGATGCCGTAGGCTGGAAGCGTATTGGAGAAGGGGAGAGGCAACGGAATCATCAGCAGCAAGGCGCTCACGACCAGCAGCACCCCGTTGATACGACCGATGGTGGTCTGGTGGGTCAGCAGAAAAAGTCGCGGGTGGATCCACTCCTCAATGCGGGCGCAGAGCCGGGCGCCCCTTTCCAGCACTGGCACCACGGTGTCCGCGGTCAGCCGGCAGCTCATGAGGCGCTCGGGAAGCCACGGCGGTCGGTTCGTGATGAGGCTGACGCCGATGAGAGCGATGATCAAGCCAAAGGGGGTACTGGTGCCAGGGATCGAGACTGGCAGTAAAAAAGGAACGGCCAGCACCATGACCAGCAGGAGGAGGCCCCGCTCGCCCAGCCGCGTCAAGAGTTCCCGGAGTGTAAGGCCATCGGCAGGAATGGAGCGCACCAGCTCAGCCAACACCACGGAAAGACGCTTATTGGTATACCGAATTTGGAGCGACACGTTCACACCAGGATTAGAAGTCGAAGGAGAACCCTATAAACCAGTAATTCAGCGCCTCGCGGAGGAACTCGCCAAGCGGATCGCAAACACGCCGTTGACCTTCGAGACACATATCCCGATTCATTCTTTGGCAGGCAACATCTCCTTCTGTCCGGCCGCTGTTTGACCGAGAGCCCACGAAAGAGTCCTCCCAAGCCCAGCGCGGTACACGAAAGGATAAAAAGCTGGCTGTTTTGCTACCCATCTTTTAAGTGTGCGAATCAATGCTCGCCCGCAGGAGACGGTCGTTTATTGCCAATCCCACTCCGTGGTTCGGCACAGGGTATGCTAAAATCAGGTCGAGCCCCAAAGAATCGAGCCGGCGCATGGCCGCAAACAGGTTGGCAGCGGCTTCGTGCAGATCTCCACTCTTGGAGAGAACTTCCACTGCGACAAAGTGGTCCTGATTCAGAGGAGATTGAAGCGTCAGCAGGCCGATCCTCTTGCCATCGATGGTGAGATTGCTCCCAGACCACAAGACCAATGGCGTGCGGGGAGCGTAATGCCTGGGCAGCCTTCCCGGTGACAGTGGCCGCGCTTCCGTTCGGTCAGGGATCAACAAGGGGCCAACAATCGTTTCGATCTCCTCCGCTCCCACTCCCCCAGGACGCAGGAGCAAAGGCTCTCGATCCGCAAAGGAGATAATGGTCGATTCAACCCCAACCCGACAGGGACCACCGTCCAGGACAACATCTACGGATTCGCCCAGCTCCTCCTTCACGGCAGCCGCACATGTGGGGCTGATCCGTCCGAACCTATTGGCGCTCGGAGCGGCTATCGGCCTTTGCGCTGCTCGAATCAAATCCAGGGCAACGGGATGAGCTGGAATTCTCACCGCAACCGTCTTGAGGCCAGCCGTAACGATGTCGGGAACCACGTTTTTCTTGGGCAGGACCAAAGTCAGGGGACCGGGCCAGAAGCGTTTTGCCAGTGCCTGGGCCTTCAGCGGAAAATCAGCGATGATCTCTCCCAGTTGAACGAAATCTGCGACATGGACGATTAAGGGATCAAAGCGGGGACGGCCTTTTGTCTCAAAAACGCGGGCCACCGCTTTCGGATTAAGAGCATCGGCTCCTAGTCCGTAGACGGTCTCCGTGGGAAAGGCAACAAGCCCTCCCTCGCGGAGAAAGGCGGCCGCCGCGGAAATGGCGCCCGGCTCAGAAGAAGCAAAGATTCTTGCCATGATGATTTCTCTCCTACCTCCTAGGAACTCCATTGGGAGAGCGTGTTATTCCGCGTCTCGACCTTGATTCTTTGCTCCGCGCGCAATCAGTGCGGCCGCCACACCTGCCCCGAAGCCGTTGTCGATATTCACCACAACCAATCCGGGGGAGCAGGATTGGAGCATCGCCATGAGGGCCGCCTGCCCGCCACCACCGTAGCCGTAACCAACGGAGGTGGGCACGCCGATCACAGGGGCTGAGACCAACCCTTTGACGACGGACGGGAGAGCCCCCTCCATCCCGGCCACGACGATGTAGACCTTCGCCTCCCTCTCGATCATCGCCCGGAGCGGCTCGATCAGCCTGTGGATTCCCGCGATGCCCACATCATAGGCGGTTTCAACCTGGCACCCCATATAGAGCGCCGTGATGTGCGCCTCTTCGGCAACGGGAATATCGGAGGTGCCCGCCGCGAGAATTCCTATGGGGCCGTAATCTGACTGCGGCGCCTGTGTGTCTGCTGGCCGGGCAACAATAATGCGGGAAAGCGGGTGGTATTCCAGGGCAATCCGGTCGCGCAGTCGTTCTCTTACGGCCGCAAAGTTTTCTTCGGCCACGCGCGTTGCGAGAACAGCCTTTCCGCCAGCTGTAAGACGCAGAAGTATCTCCGCAACCGCCTCAGCCGTCTTGCCCTGACCCAGAATGACTTCAGGCACTCCCGTTCGCCATTCCCGTCTGAGGTCCAGCCGCGCCAAGTCGCCCAGAACCTCGACCTGAGCGGACGAGAGACGCGCCGCCGCCTCCTCCATGCTTATGCGACCGGCCAACAAGTTTTCCAGTATTTCCCGCATTGACTTCATGCTCAAAAGTGATCCTCCCGAACAACCTCGACATCCGAGACATAGACGATCCCCGCGTAGTTCTCCAGCAGGCGGTGCGCTTCCTCAACTACTCTCGCTGCGATCTCCTCTGTGGTGATCACGATAACGAGGGCGTTGCGGAAGACATTCACTACATCTCCATCCCCGCGCACGCCGCGCCGCCCCTTGCCCGAAACGTTAGGGATGACCGTGTAGCCTTTGGCGCCGGCTTTTTCAATCATCGCGACAATGCGCGGCGCCTGGATGACCTCCGTCACTATCTCGACCTTCTTCCTGCGATGCATCTGCATAACTTCTGTTCCCTCCTTGTCACGGTATGACAAACCTCGCGACGGCGTAATAAAGCGGGATTCCGACGATGACGTTGAACGAAAACGTGACGCCCAGCGACAGCGTCACGGAGATGGAAGGATTCGCCTGCGGCAGCGCCAGGCGCATCGCCGCCGGGACGACGATGTAGGAGGCGCTGGCCGCTAGGACAGCCAGGAGCGTAGCATCCCCGACCGGCATGCCGAGGATGCGGGCCGTTAGGATTCCCAGAGAAGCGCCCACAAGCGGCATGTAAAAGCCGAAGGCGACGAGAGCGGGACCCACCGCGCGAAAATCCGAAAGCCGCCGCGCCGCCAGAAGGCCCATGTCCAGGAGAAAGAGGCAGAGAATGCCGTTGAAGGGCGCTTCAACGAAAGGGGCAATCGCGGCCATGCCTTTCTCTCCGGTGGCCCACCCGATGACAAGACTGCCGACCAGGAGAAACACGCTTCCACTAAGAAGCACCTCGCGCAGAACCCCCTCGGAGAGCATGCCGCCATTGCCTCGCGTCTTCGCCATCGCCTGGTCGCGGCGGGCCAAGAGGAGGCCGGAGAGGATGGCTGGGGTTTCCATTACGGCCATCATGGCGACAAGGTATCCGTCGAAAGCTACCTTCTGCTGGCTAAGAAACGCCGTCGCGGTCACGAACGTCACCACACTCGTCGAGCCGTAGTGCGCCGCTATGGACGCGGCATTTGGGATGTCAAGGCGGGTGGTCAGGCGGAGCAGGCTATAAGACAGCACCGGGAGGAGAAAACTCAGGGCGAAGGCCGCCAGCATCGCAACAGCAACAAGTTCCCCATGGGCGTTTTGGGCGAGCCCCACTCCTCCTTTGAACCCGATGGCCAGCATCAGATACAGCGAAAGGCCCTTCCCGATCGCCTCCGGCACCTCAAGGTCGGAGTGGAGCCGCCCTGCCATGAGGCCCAGAACGAAAAACAGCACCATCGGCGAGAAAAGATTGGTGAGGGATGTCTGGAATAGCTCGCTCATACGGACTTTTCTTCCCCCAGACTCTGTAGGATGTCTTCTGCCAGACGCAGGGCCCGATCTGTATTCTCATCCAGCAGAAGACAATGGCCCATTTTGCGGCCCAGAACTGCTCCCTGTTTTTCATAGAGGTGGAGGCGCGCATTGGGGTGACCGAGCAACTTAGCCCAGGGCGGTGTCCCGTTCTGCCACAGGTCTCCGAGCAGGTTCACGATAACTGCGGGGCGCATCAAAGAAGGATCGCCCAAAGGAAGGCCGCAGACCGCCCGGATGTGCTGCTCAAACTGTGAGGTGACACAGGCGCCGAAAGTGTAGTGGCCGCTGTTATGGGTACGCGGCGCGATCTCATTGACGAGCACAGAGTCATCCTCCAGGAGAAACATCTCCACCGCCATCACGCCCCAATGGCCCAATGCTTCCGCAATCCCAACGGCGATCTCTTCGGCGCGCTTGCGCACCGTATCGGCGACGGGCGCGGGCGCCCGGCTGGTATGCAGGATATGTCTTCTATGGACGTTTTCTGCCAGCGGATAGATACGAACCTCCCCGGAAGCGCCGCGGGCAAGGACCACGGAGAGCTCTGCCCTGAACGGCACTACCGATTCGAGCACGGCACGCATCCGGCCGATCTGATTCCAGGCGTCGGCCAACTCCGGGTCACGCTCCACCCGGACTTGGCCCTTGCCGTCATATCCCCCCCGGCAACTCTTCAGGATACCTGGGAAACCCACCGTAGAGCTTGCTTTCTTCAGACTCTCGTCATCGTAAACGGGCGCGTAGCGGGTTTGGGGGAAACCGTGCCGACCGATAAATTCTTTCTGTAAGAGCCTATCCTGAATGATACGGATGACCTCGGGCGAGGGACGGACCGGTTTGATTCTTTCGATCTCGGTCAGTACCTCGAAAGGCACGAGCTCCGTCTCCAGCGTGACCACGTCAACCTCCGCGGCCAATTTCAGAGCGACCTCAACGGAGCCGAGCGAGGCCTGAATGTGAAAGTTCGCCACTTGAGAGGCCGGACAATTCGGCACCGGATCCAAAATACCCACTCGGTACTCCATGCGGCGCGCTTCCATGGCCAGCATGCGCCCTAGCTGTCCGCCACCTAGAATGCCAATGGCGCCCCCCGGAAACACAGTGGTCATAATTTCTCCTCAAGGACCTGTCGGCGCTGTTTGTCGCGAAAAGCGAGTAGGTGCTGTCGAACGTTCTCGTCAGTCAAGGCAATAATGGCCGCAGCCAGAAGGGCCGCGTTCACTGCGCCGGCCTCGCCGATGGCCAAGGTGCCCACCGGCACACCTCGAGGCATCTGCACGATGGAGAGCAGCGAATCCAGGCCTTGCAAGGCGCGCGATTGGATCGGCACGCCCAGAACAGGGAGGACGGTTTTTGCTGCTGCCATCCCTGGCAGGTGGGCAGCGCCTCCTGCGCCAGCGATGATCACCCGAAACCCGCGAGCCTCAGCGTTGCCGACGTACTCGAAAAGAAAGTCGGGAGTTCGATGGGCAGACACGATGCGGCATTCATGCGAGATACCGAGTTCGGTGAGGGTTTCGCTGGCGTGGCGCATGGTTTCCCAATCGCTCCGGCTGCCTATGATAATGGCTACCCGGGGACGAGACAGATCATCTGCATTATCCATGAACTTTTCTCCCGATCTCTTCGCATCTTACGTTCAGCGATCTATTATTTCTTCGTGAATTCGAAGTTGAGCTTGACCTCCTCCTTAGCCGGAACACAAATTCGGCTTATGACATCCGCGAAAGAAAACAAGACCCGTATTGAGTCAATGTCTTCCAAATCTCTATCCACCCTAAATGCCAAAATATGACTGTCACGCGCTTCCATATAAAATTGAGGATGCGCCTCGAAAAAGCGGATCAGATCGGGGGTAAAGAAATTTCGAATGCCCTCTTCGTCCTCACCGCGCAAATGGTACCTATTAGGGAAATGGCGATCATCGGCCAGATGAATATCCCGATACTCAACTAGGGATTTAGCTACATAATGATCGGGCTCCATCACGCAATTCGGAATGTTTATACCGGAACCATTAACTTTAATCGCGATCATGGTGTGCCGGGTGTCGCGGAAATACTGGGGCATATCCGTAAACTTGTAGTCGAATATCTTTATCTCGCAACATTGATAAGGACCGCTGATGATATTGCTTTCTTCTTTTTCCGAGCCGCGAGCCAGGTAGATGAAATTATGCTCGTTCAAGGAGCTGACGACGCTTGGAGAAAATCGCAAGCCGTAGCGTTTGGCGACTTCCAAGAGCGACCGTTGGCGCGCCGAGATCTGTTCCTGTTGCCCGTGGCGTCTGCCGTCGCGCAGGCCGGCCGACAATGGGTGGTTGGAAAATCGATGGAAAAGCTCCAGACCCTGAATCTGGCACTTTCTTCCCTCTTGGACACACCGCTCCTGAAAATAATGAAGGTGTTCCATCGTGGTGTGATCCACCATCCGAGCCGATAGCGTCATCACAAGGTTCACATCGGCATTGCGGGGGATATCGGATAATGTCTTCTCGAGTTTTAAAAGATTGAAGCAGAGGCTCGATGAGAGATATACGGAGTGTTCTTCTTGGCCATCCTCTCTGAACACTTTGTGTCTTATGACCGGGTTTGCGAAGAGTCCTCGCAAGATCGCCCATAAGACATTCGGCAATTGTCTCAGCGAAAGTTGACCGGTGAGAATATACCTGAAGGAAGGAATTTGCAGGTAAAGAAGCATTAAGGCCTTCGTAAAGATCCCAATCAAGATGCCAAACAAAAGATCTATAGTGAGAACTGAGGTCACGGTGACCGCAAACAGAAAAAACTGCTCTTTCCCAATCGCGAGCGCTTTGATCCATCCTCTGGGTTCGCACAGCCGCCAACCGACATAGATGAGCACCGCCGCTAAGGTCGCGAGGGGAATCCTATCGATCAGATCTTTGCCCGCCCACAAAAATATGATCAAAAAGACGGCATTGTAAGCATTGGCCCATAGCGTGCGTCCGCCGGCATCGACGTTGGCCCGGCTTTTTATGCCGCCGGGGATGATCGTCAAACCGCCGGCGATGCTGGACAGCACGTTGGATACCCCCATCGCGCGCAGGGTTTTGTTCGGATCGGATCGTCTTTGAAAAGGATCGATCCTGTCAATGGCGGCAACGGTAGCCAGTGATTCAAGACCGTCGATCAAGGTGAGCGTGACGACGACAACGATAATGCGCGACCACAAATCGGGATTTTTCCACGCCGTGGCGAAGTCAGGCAGCGTAAACCCGTCCTTCATGAGATTATCCGGCATCTTAATCAGAAATTTAGGGTCTACCTGAAAAAGATATCCCAGAACGATGCCAACACACACCACCAGAAGGGGAGCGGGGATAAAGCCGAGCCATCTCGCTTTGTTTTTGTTTAAGAAAAATATCAGGACGAGAGAGATCGCTCCGATAAAAAATATGTCGTATTCGATAGCAAAAAAGCTCCTGGGAATATTCATCACCGCCAGCGGGATCGATTGACTGGGCGCCGCAAGATCGCCCAGTAGCGCCGGTATTTGCTTAATGATGATCATCAAGCCGATGGCGGCCAACATGCCCTCCATGACTGCAATCGGCATCATTTTAGCGAATTCGCCCACTTTAAAAACAGGTAGGATAATTTGCACCACGCCGGTCAAGCAGATGGCCACGAGCAATAAAGGATAACCGACTGCAAGGTCCCCATTTCCCAGGGTAAGCATTCCTGCCAACAAGGCAGGGGCCAGCCCGGCGGCAGGCCCGCTAATTGTCACATAGGAGCCTCCCAGGAGGGGGTAGACCAAACCGGCGATAATTGCTGAAATAAGACCCGTCACCGGGGGAGCGCCGGACGCAATCGCAATTCCCAGGGAAAGAGGCAGGGAAACCAAGGCCACCTGCAAACCGGCGCGAAGATCGTATCGCCAATGCCGCAGGCCATTTAAGCCGTTTTGCGGCTTGTCGTTTAAACCGTCGGAGATATTTTCAGGCATTGGAGTGAATACTTAAATCTGGACGATTCGGGTTAGTGATTCGGTGCTTCGGACGAAAAGCAGCAAGGCCATTACCGGCCTCCCCAAATCGGAACGTGCGATCTTAAAATCACGATAAAGGCACGGGAGGAAGCCATCCTGCCAACGCGCAGGAATGTCATTGCTCTCCGCAAAACAAGTTCAATGACCTCATCATTTCTTCGCGAACTCGAAGTTGAGCTTGACCTCCTCCTTGGCTTTTACCGTCACCTTCTGACTCAGCTTGCCCAAGGTCTCGTGCCATACCTCAATGGTATAGGCGCCGGGCGGTACATCGGTGAGCTTCAGGCCTCCCGCCTTATCGGTTACGCTGAAGTAGGGATTTGCCGCTGCGAAGAACCAGCCGTTCATCCAGGGGTGCACATCGCAAGTGAACCGGAAGGCCTCAGGTTTTTCGATCTTTACGGTCACGGCTTTCTTGAACTTCGGCTGGGCCATGTTGGTCGGGCTGTTCTTCTGACTGAAGGTGTGGAAATTATGTAGGATCCCGTCAGGGTTGAGGACCTCTACAGTGGAGCCCACGGGGAAAGCCAGGACATGGGGGGCGAACTCGCAGCCCTTCTGGTCGAGAGTGATCTTCTGCGGCTCCATCTTTTTCCCTTTCTTGATATCCGCGAGATAGACCACGGCATTGACCAGGTTGCCGTCAGAGACGATCAAAGACGGATCCAGCTTGGGAGTCTTGGCGCAGACCTCCTTGTCCTTGGTGATGTCGAGCTTCTTCGGCGCCGGCGCTGTCCCCTTAAACTTGACAAATCCTGAGATCGTCCCCCCATCGCTTACGGCGCCGCCTTCGTAAGCTGACGGACCCGATAAAGGAAGAAGCATGACGACCAATAAAAATGCCCAGAGAGAAGCCTTTTCCATTATTCACCTCCTGATAATCTTACCGAGTTTTTGGTCCACGTTTTTGCGTGATGCGCTAAGCCTGTTATAAGCTTTTCTTCTTTTTCCTCTGGCGCACATAGAAACTAAGGCGTTTTCTGAAGGGGATGGTCATCACTGCCTCACAATCTGATAGAGAGAGCCGTCCTTTGCATCGTAAATGAGAGGGGCAGCCATGATTCCCGGAAACTTCCTCTCCAGCCAGGCGGCCTCGAAAAGGGTAAAGTCAACGACATTAGGGAAACCGAGCCGAGGGACAAAAAGATCGAATTGCAGATCCGCCCTGGTCTTACTCCAACCTCCTATCTTCTGCAGACCGGACGTAAAGTTCTCCCGCTTGTCTTTCAGCGTTTCCATCACGCAGTCTTTGTGGCCGACCACGCAGACGTGTCGAACGCCGGCGAAAGCCAGCACACAGGCAAGATCAAACTCCCGGTGGCGAAGATTGGCCCCGGCCAGACGCAGCACACAGGCGAAATTCTTGGGAAGCTGAAGATGGATAATAGACTCTATACAGGTGACGATCAGAAGCTGCGGGGAATCATAAGTATGGGGGCCCTCCCCTAGATTGTGATAGCGCAGCCAATCAGCGATCGGGGTCCCGTGATAACGCGCTGGAATATCCGTTTCCCCCTCCACTCTCCTGAGTGACCCGGAGCGGCTTTCGTCGGCCTTTATCTCAAGCCCCTCTGATTGCTCTCCCCCGATGGGCACCTCTCCCAGCGGAAGCGACCGCCTGAGCCACCATCGGGTGATCGCCTCCGCGGTAGCAGCAGGCAAAGACCAGCTACGGTAACGCTTATCGTTCTCGCCTTCGAAAAAGCGCACCTCAAAGTGGGATTCCCCCTGGGGTACAATATCGACGCGGCCACCGGGACTCGCTGACATGAGTTTTCCTCCCATCACCCTTCTAAGCGTGCTTATCGGCCGAAACATCTTTCCGGCGGTGCGGTGAGCCTGCGCAGGGCCTCGGTGTATTTCTCCTGCGTTTTCTGGACGATCTCTTGTGGTAAGGTCGGAACTGGGGGCCTTGTGTCCCAGTTGAGGCTCAGGAGGTAGTCCCTCACGTACTGCTTATCAAAGCTGTCAGGCGCCTTTCCCGGCTGGTATCCCTCTACAGGCCAAAAGCGGGAGGAATCGGGAGTGAGTAGCTCATCGATCAGGATGATCTCTCCGTTCACCAAGCCGAACTCTAACTTCGTATCCGCAATGATGATTCCCTTTGCCTCAGCCATATCTCGAGCGCGGAGGTAAATGGCGATGGAGAGATCGCGCATCGTCTCCGCCTTTTCCTTTCCGACTCTGTCCACCATCTGTTGGAACGTGATGTTTTCGTCATGCTCTCCAACAGGCGCCTTGGTGGAAGGGGTAAAAACCGGCTCTTCTAAACGTGAGGCTTCCTTGAGTCCCGCCGGCAGAGGAATACCGCAAACTTGGCCCCGTTCACGGTATTCTTTCCAGGCTGAGCCGAAAAGGTAACCTCTCACAATGCATTCGACGGGCGCCGGAGCGGCGTTTTTCACGAGCATGCTGCGGCCTTTTAACCTCTCTCGGTAGCGGTGGCAGATAGAGGGAAATTGCTCAACCTCAGTGGTAAGCAGGTGGTTCGGCACAATGTCCGCCATCTCGCGGAACCAATACGCCGAGAGTGCGGTCAGGATTTTTCCCTTGCCGGGTATCTTGGTCGGGAGAACCACATCGAAGCAGGAGATGCGATCCGAGGCGACCATCAGCAGCCGATCGCCCAAATCATAAATGTCCCTCACCTTTCCCCGCTTGAAAAGGGGCAACCCTGTGATCAGACTTTTGTCCATCTCACCCAGCCTTTCTTGCCAATTGACTTGCTTTGCGTGCCGCCAAGATTGCTTCTTCATAGCGTTTCTCTTCAAGCAGTGACCAGGCCAGGTTCAGTGCAGCTTCGGCATCATTGAGGACAGAGGCGCTCTTGTTCGCGGGAACCCACTGGGCTTCAACCAACTCCCGCTGGGCTACACGTATTGCCACGATGGCCTCGTTTGCTGAAGGTCCTGTCCGAATCGATGCCCATTTCACAATCACCAGCGTTGCAAGGATGACCCCTAACCAAATCCAGACCTTATTTGCCGCCGCGGATGGCGCTCCCTGAGGACTCATGCCCTATCTGTCCCTTGGGCCAGAGCCTGAGGCAGGAACCCTTGCACCCTTGGGTTTACTCATGAGTGAAGCCAGGATGGAAAGTGCCAAGATCCCCGCCACCACTCCCAGGGAGAGACCGATGGGAATCTTGTAGAGATCGACGATCATCATTTTGACGCCCACAAAGCAGAGGACGAAGGAAAGCCCCACTTTGAGGTAGCGGAACATGTCCATGATCCCGGCTAGCAGGAAATAAAGGGCACGCAGTCCCAGGATAGCAAAGACATTGGAGGTATAGACGATGAATGGGTCCAGGGTAATGGCGAAAATGGCCGGGATGGAGTCCACGGCAAAAATAACGTCAGTGGTCTCAACCACCACGAGGACCAAGAGGAGAGGCGTAACCCAGAGGCGCCTGTCTCGACGAATGAAGAAGCGCTGCCCGTGGTATTCTTTGGTGACATGCATGACCCGGCGCAGCAGCCGGACAGCCGGGTTTTTCTCAGGCTCCAGCTTATGATCCCCCATGAGCAGCATTTTGATGCCGGTGACGATCAGAAAACCGCCAAAGATGTAGATCATCCAGTGGAAGGCGCTAAGAAGCGCGGCGCCCATGGCGATGAAAATCGCCCGCAAGATGAGAGCGCCCAGGATGCCCCAGAAGAGGACCCGGTGCTGGTACATGGCCGGAACTGCGAAGTAGTGGAAGATCATGAGAAAGACGAAGATATTGTCCACGCTCAAGGACTTCTCGATCAGGTAACCGGCGAGAAACTCCAGCGCCTTCTCTGATCCCCACATATAGTAAACGACCAGGTTGAAGATGAGGGCCAGGGTGATCCACACGATGCTCCAGGTCAGGGCCTCGCGCAGAGAGACTTTATGGGCGTTGCGGTGAAACACTCCCAGGTCGAGGGCGAGCATCCCCAGGACAAAGGCGTTAAAAACGATCCATAAGAATAATCGATCCGATTCCACAGCGTTTCCCTTCTTAGAGGCCCTTCTGCATCTCCTTAAGTAACGACTCAAGTTTTTTAAGCTCGTCGCCAAACCCCGTCAAATTTCCCTGACGCAGGAACTCCTGAGAGCGCGTGTAGTGCTCCATGGCCCGGCGCCCCAGGCTCTTCTCAGCTCCCGCGACCCCAGGGGAGGCGCTCACCTGGCCCGCTTGAGCCGTTACCGGCGCGGCCCGACCACCGAAAATGCGTTGGAGAGCGAGTTCCAGGTTTTCCTCCATAGCGATCTGATTGCCGAAGGCCACGATGACTCGCTTCAGCTCAGGAAGGGACCCCTTCTCCGCCGCCAGGTAAAGCGGCTGGACGTAGAGGAGTGACTGCTCAATGGGAATGGCCAACATGCTTCCCCGAATTACTTGCGAACCCCGCTGATTCCAGAGACTGAGTTGTTGGGAAATAGAGGCATCCTGGTCGATCCGGGCGTCGATCTGCTTCGGTCCGTAGACCAACTTCGCCTTGGGAAAGTCCAGGGCGATCAGCTTGCCGTAATGGGGCGGATCGCTGCGCGCCGCCAGCCAGGCCCGCATGTTGTCCTTTTTGTTGGGAGTGAAGGGCAGAAGAAGCACGAACTCCTCTTTCTTCTCTCCGGGAAGGCGCATGATCGTGGTGTAGGGTTCCATCTCCCGGTCCTGCCCATCCACGGCTTTGCGCGGAATGCTCAGAAGGTCTTCCTTATTATAGAAGACCTGGGGATCCTGCATGTGATAGGTAGAGTACATGCGCGCCTGGATGGCAAACAGATCCTGGGGATAGCGGACGTGAGCGCGAAGATCTTCGGGCATGGCTTCCACGGGTTTCATAAGGCCCGGAAATGCTCTGGCGTAGGCCAGGATAATAGGATCATCCTGGCTGCTAAGATAAAAATTCACGCTGCCATCATAGGCGTCGATCACCGCCTTGACCGAGTTACGGATATAGTTTCCCAGTCTTCGTGTCGGCTCCGAGTATGGGTAGCGGTCCGAGGTCGTATAGCCATCGATAATCCAGACAAGACGACCCTCGCGGGAAATGACTAAATAAGCATCCCGATCGAAAGTGATAAAAGGGGCGATTTTTTTAACCCGCTCTTGAATTTGCCGGTGATAGAGTATCCGGCTTTCCCGCGTAATATCGTTGGAGAGGGCGATTTTCAGGGTTGCATAGCTGGCCGAGAAGAGAAGCTTGCGCCAGAGAGAGTTAATGGGAACACCCCCTTTGCCTTCGTAGTTAGTGTAGATGTTTTTATCTCCTGCGGAATAGTCCAGTTCCTGGGCCGTGGTCTTTACAAAGACATAATCATTGGCCAGTTCTCCGTAATAGATCTCCGGGCGGGTAATTTTAATCGGCCCGTCGGAAACCGGCGGGATGTCTTTGATGAAGAACTCGGGCAAGCCCTCCGGCGTGACCTGATTGACCGGGCCAAAGACAACGCCATAGCCGTGGGTATAGGTGAGATGCTCGTTGATCCAGATGCGGCTAGGCAGATGTTGGTGGGACAGCTCGCGCGCCGAAAGCATGACCTGGCGATAGGCGCCGTTGATCAGGTAGCGGTCATTGTCCACATCGACGAACTTATAATAGGTCCGGATCTCCTGGAGCTGGGCGTAGGTCGCCAGCAGAGGACGATGCTCCCACAATCTGATGTTTTTGATGGTCTGGTCGTTACGCTTGAGATCGGCGGCGGTGAGCTGTTCATCGGCTGGAAAGTCTTTGCTCTCAATTTTATCCAAACCGTAGGCGCGCCGCGTGAACTGGATGTTGCGTTCGATGAACAGACGTTCTGCAACGGCTTCGTTGGGCACCACGCGAAAACGCTGCACAAAGGAAGGATAGAGATTCAACCCTACCAGATGGACCAAAATCAAAGCCCCCAATCCAACGAACAGGTACTTAAACCCTGGTCGATAGATTTGGAAGAGAGAAAGCCCGGAAGCAATGAGAGCCAGCAAAGCTAGAATGCGGAGAGCCGGAAGATTGGCGTAGACATCCGCATAGGTAGCGCCGAAGGCGGCTCCCCGGGATGAATAAAGGAGCTCGAAGGCATCCAAATAGTAACCTCCGGCCTTAACCAGCAGGAAGACAGCAACCAAGCAAAGAAGATGGCTCTTGGCCCGCTCGCTGAGAAACAACCCTCGCGGACCGTACTGGACACCCCGGTAAAGGAGATAAGTGAAGGCGGTCGCTAAAATGGTCAGCCCAAGGGGGAAGGTCAGCCAGTTGTACAAGGCGGTGAGGGCCGGCAGATGAAAAACATAGAAGCCGATATCACGACTGAAGAGAGGGTCTGCAAGGCCGAAAGGAACCGAGTTGAAAAATAGCAGCAAAGACTGCCAATGGTCCGCTGCTTGCGGTCCGGCAAACAATCCCAGGACAAGAGCAACCGGCAGAAGCAAGCGCTGCACCAGCGGGTCCACCAGCTCCGGACTGGGTAGCTCGATGGCGTTCTCTTGTTCTAAAAAACGAATGTTTCTCGGCGCGTGGGCCGCCAGCTTGAGATTAAAATAGATCAACAGGAAAAAGAGCCCGCCAAAAACCAATCCCAGGATCAGTTTCAAGGTTAAAGTTGTGGTAAAGATCTCGGTGTAGCCGACCTCCTGAAACCAGAGCCAGTCCGTGTAGAGGGAAATCGCCTGGCTGAAAAATATGACAAGTAAAACAAGGGCAAAGAAAAATAGCCGAGTCAATTTTTTCATCTTATCCTCTCATGGCCAGTGCAGTTCGACGGTCTCACAAATCGCCTCTCCAAGTGTAACGCCTTAAATCCCCAACAACGGATCGAGTCCTAAAGCAGCCGTTTTCTTCTTTCCTAAGCATTTCCCTTTGCTTAAGATGAGCCGCTTTCTTTCCTCGACCTTTGCCACTATCTGTTTTGCCTTCCACCGTTCCAGCCCCTTTTTGAGCGCCTCCGCATCGAAACCCAAGGTCTCGCAGACGTTAGTGAAGGAGAAGACCCCGTCGTCGTTTGAATAAATCCATTCTTCCGCTTCCTGGGACAGCTTCTCATGGCGGCGGGATGGCTTAAAAAGATCAGTCTGGATGCAGGCGATAGCATCCTCCAGCACCGCCAGTATTAATCTTCTCAAGCCCTGATCGTCCCTTGAGCCCCATTCGACACCGTGGACCTTTTCGTGCTCAAAGCGCGATAACAGGTCGGCAGAGAAAATAAGGTTACTCATGCTTTCGGCGTTCATATCATTAAGGGCGCTCACGAAGATCTCCTTTACCTCAAGAATAAACATCTCCAAAAAAAGACGTTACAAGCTCCCCAAAGATAAACGCTCCGATGTCACAAAGCCTCCCTAGCGGCGCAGGACGAAATACAGGATCAGCGTAACAAGGCCTACGACTGCCATGAGTCCGGACGGAATAAAGTCACCGCTCTGCGCCAAGCGGTAGGCGAAAAACACAGTAAGCAGGAATGTTATCAGGGGGGCAAAAACAAACCCCAGCTTTTTGCCTCTAAGCACGCCCAGACCGCTGACCAGAAGGCCAAGCCCGAAGGCGCTCCCGGCTATGAGGGATGCCATGCTTCCGGCGGTGATGTAACCGATGATTCCACCTCCGAGCACGAGAAGCCCAAAAAGCAAGATCACTATGCCCGGCGCTTTCATTGTCTTGTGCCTCCCATCGTCTCAAGCCGCCTGATCCGCTCCTCTACAGGCGGGTGAGTGCTAAAGAGGGCCATGAGGCCTCCGCCGGTCAGGGGATTAACAATAAACATGTGAGCGGTGGCAGGGTTGGCCTCCATAGGGGTCCGCTCGACGCCTCGTTGGAGCTTTCTGAGCGCGTTGGCCAGACTTAGGGGATCACCCGAAATGGCCGCGCCGGTGGCATCTGCGCTAAATTCCCGGCTGCGCGAGATGGCCATCTGAACCAACATGGCGGCGAGCGGCGCGATGATGATCATGGCTAGGGCAACGATGGGATGGCCACCCCCCCGTTCATCGTTGCTCCTTCCGCCGAAAATCATCCCCCAATGGGCCATGTTGGCTAACATGGAAATGGCTCCTGCCATGGTGGCGGCGATGGTCCCGATGAGGATGTCCCGGTTCTTGATGTGGGAGAGCTCGTGGGCTAATACCCCTCGAAGTTCCGCTTCGTCCAAGATTCGGAGAATGCCCTCCGTAACTGCCACGGCAGCATGCTTCTCGTCCCTCCCTGTGGCAAAGGCATTCGGGGCCTCCTGAGGAATCAGATAGAGTTTAGGCATGGGCATCTGCGCACGTAACGCCAGTTCTTGTACAGTCCGACGGAGCTTCGGGGCCTCTTCTGGCCCAATCTCCTTTGCCCCGTACATGCGGAGAACGATCTTGTCACTGAACCAGTAACTGACACCGTTCATGACCAGGGCGAAGAGGAAGGCCATCACCATGCCCCCCTCACCTCCCAGCGCCCCACCGGCCGTGACCAAAATCACTGTCAAAACCGCCATTAAGAATGTGGTTTTCATCGTATTCATTTCACCCTCCTTGAGAAGCTTCTTTTCCTTCCTTCAAAAAAACAACGAGGCAACATAGGCGATGCCGCCGCAAATAACCAAAAAAACGGGAATCCACTTTTCCAGTGCATCTTGTTTGGGGTCCACGGATTCTCTCTGTTCAACGCTTAACGCTACTGCTCATGGTGAAAAGGTAAATTTTCTCCCGTCGTCTGAAAAAAATGCCGACACAGATATCAAGGAGGCGACGCCCCGTGATCCGGCGAAGAAGCCTGCTCAGGTCGGGCTGAAGCTCCTGACACAGCCTTTCGCTAACCTCTTGGAGAAGTAATCGTCCGGCTTTCATGGTCCCTAGGTCCGTCTCAGCGGGAGAAACAGCACCTTTGCATCGAAGTAGGATCAAGTCATCAACTATCTTAACTTCCATATCCCCGCTTGCGCCCAATCGTCCTCCGAAAGACTCCTCCAGGGCGTGACGGAGCTGTTGTGTTACTCCCATACTTGTCACCTTTGGTCTTTTCCACCGGCCTTTTGTTAAAGGACCCATATTTCGTAAAAGTTGTTGCGGGCGTTTCTTCGCTTTGCCCCGAAGGAATCACTGAGCAAAGATAGACTGAGATAATCTATCCCAATTCCAAGAATCCATAGAACCATAAAATAGTCATCAGAATGGCTGCCAGAACCGCTATGAGAATGATCCGCTTTCCCATCTCACCCTCTTTGTAAGAAAAAGGCCAGTATCAACCATGACGGTTGAGATTAATGGTTGGCTGCATCACTCCTGTGCTCTAGGTCTCACGCCTCCGCTCCAGCTCACGCACGACGGAGCGCTCTAGACGCTCTGCCGCACGATCAATCGCGGTGTGGAGGGCAGCGTCGATCTCCTCCACCATCACCCTCCCCGACGGAGAGAGGGTTGCCGTAACCCGACACTGCTTATCAACTCCGCCGCGTGGGCCGTTGAGGTCCGTGAGTTGCACCGCTACCTGCCTGATCTTTTGTCCGAATCGGCTCAGCGCGAACCGCAGGCGGCGCTCCACGTGGGCCAGCAATGCTTCGGTCAACTCTATATGCCGTCCCCGAATGCCGATCCTCATAAGCGCTTCCTTTCTGCCCAGAAATCTTCGTGACTCTTAAACCATCTCTCATTCATAGACAAATTCATAATTTCTGATTGATTGTTAGGAAAAACCGAAGTATAGACCTGCCCATGGAATGGCTGAATTACCATCACCTGCTCTATTTTTGGGTCGTCGGACGAGAGGGCAGTATCGTCCGCGCGAGCGAGCACCTCTCTCTCACCCAGGCGACGATTAGCGCGCAAATCCGAGCCCTTGAAGAGGTTCTCGGCGAGAAACTCTTCAGCCGAGTCGGCCGTAACCTGGCGCTGACTGAGATGGGCCGAATGGTGTTTCGTTACGCCGATGAGATCTTCACGCTGGGTCGAGAGCTCATGGATACTCTCAAAGGCCGACCGACGGGTCGGCCTATACGGCTGGTAGTCGGCGTAGCTGACGTCTTGCCCAAGCTCATCGCCCACCGGCTCCTTGAGCCAGCCTTTAAGCTGTCCGAGGCCATCCGGATCATCTGCCGGGAAGGTAAGCACGATCACTTGTTAGCTCAGCTCGCGGTGCACGAGCTCGACCTGGTGCTGACCGATGCGCCTATCGGATCAACGGTCAAGGTCCGCGCTTTTAGCCATTTGCTCGGCGAGTGCGGCGTGACTGTCTTCGGCGCGGCGCCGCTTGCCGCGAGGTATCGCCGCCGCTTCCCCCGTTCGCTCAATGGTGCACCGTTTTTGCTTCCCACTGACAACACAATGCTGCGGCGGTCGCTTGACCATTGGTTTGAGGCCGAAGGGATCCGGCCAACGGTGATAGGGGAATTCGAAGACAGCGCGTTGCTGAAGGTTTTTGGGGAAAGCGGGGCGGGTCTCTTTGTTGCTCCCTCGGTAATCGAGGCCGAGCTGCGGAGGCAGTACAGTGTCCAGATTGTGGGTCGGGTGGAAGCTGTGCGCGAACGTTTCTATGCCATCTCGGTGGAGCGCAAGCTCAAGAACCCCGCTGTGGTTGCGATCTCTGAAGCGGCTCGGCAAAAGCTGTTTGACTAAAATCCCAAGAATAGCCCCAGCGATCTTTCCACAACACCGACTTTTGCTCCTAATAGCCGTGCCACAGTATCCAATCACTACCATGAGCAGAAACACGAGAACCCCCAAAGTGCAGGCATAGGTGTATTGGCCGCCTTCCCATAGGTAAAAAGGCCATGATGGAAAGGAGCATCCTTAAATGACTTTGACGGGTCTGCACTGGCTCCTCGAATTTGTTAAAGGGGGTTTGGCGGCCTTTCAAGCGTTTCCCGGATGGTCTCGAACCAGGGATGGAGTTCTTGGCGCCAACGTCGCCGCCGATTTTTTTTGAGGTAACGAAAGGCCTCCTCAAGGTTCCGGCGCTGCGCGGGTGAAAGGGATAGGCGGCGTTTTTGACTTCGGCGTCTATTCGTCCGCTCGCAGAATTCCCGAATAGCTCGCCAGTGGGGAAGCGCCTCTTTGCTGAATCGTTCGATGATGAGCCGCTCCCAGCTTTTTTCCGGGTCATAGTGCTTCGGCCTGAACGCGTAATCGAAGCAGGTCGCCAGCGGAATGGTGCTCAGGGTCGCCTGCAATAGAGGGTTGTTGAGATATCCGTAGACTTTCTCCGGAAGTCCGGGGTCGCGGCCATTCAGGGGACTCAAATGCATCTCGTGGCTCATTCTCAGGTCATTCACCGGGTAATTGTCCCACAGAATGACGCGGCGCGGGAGGGAGCGAGTCCATTTTAGCAGGTGACGTAGGTGGATTCTTTTGGAGACCACCGACGGACCGGTCCAGAGACAGGCGACTTTTTCAGGCAAGTGACGGGCGAGGGTTTTCAAAAACCTGGGCTCGAAACGGCCAAACATTCGTTCCAAGAGCGGGTCTTCCGTGTAGCGTGAAGGGCAGATCCACCACTCCACGCCGGTCCACACGGCGGGCTGTTGGTCAAGAATCGCCCTCAGCCAGAATCCCTCCGCCCGAGCAAGGCTATGGCCGAACCGCTTTCGGTCTTCCTCATGTTCCAATCGAGAAGGAATATCATCGAAGAGCACGGCAAATGTCCGCACCCCGGCCTCATAGAAACGCGCGGCCTTGGCGAGCAGGAGGCGAACGGGTTCTTTTTTGGAAAAGTGGAGCCCTTTTCCCGGATGGAAGCCATAGACAAAGTCGATTTTGTGATGCCGGGCGAGACTCAAGAGTCCGAGCATCTCTTTCCATTCTTTGTTGGGATAAGGCTCGCTCCAACGCTGCCGATGGTAAGGATCATCTTTGGGCGCGTAGAGATAGGTGTTCATGCCTCTCCGCGCGCCGAACTCGAAAATCCTTGCTCGATGCGACATGCTCCACGGAGGCCCAAAAAAACCTTCCACGATCCCGCGCCTCTGGAATGTGCCGCTGTCGGCCATAGTCTCACTTTGACATACCCCCCTGCACGTGGCAAGTTTGCTCTGGCGGGCGTCCCGCGTCTCTCAGCCGGTGGAACGCTAAGGGCTCCTTTTATGAACGGCCTCAGGCCCTTTGTCATTGTCATTTTGGAAATAGTGTGGCTGGCGTGCGGCGCTTGGGCCCAAAACCGTCCCGAGACCGTTATGGTATCGGTTCCCGCAGCTCCTTTTGTCATGGGCAGAGATGAAGGTCCGGTTGACGAGAGACCCGCTCATCGGCTCCAGCTCCAGGCCTTTTCCATCGATCGGACGCCAGTGACCAACGGGCAGTTCGCCGCTTTTCTGAATGCCGCGGGCCCGGTCAGTAAAAAAGGGGAGAGGCTCTATGACGTGGACGACAACGACGCGCGCATCCGTAAAAAAGGAGATCATTGGGTGCCAGCCTCCAGCTTTGAAAATCATCCGGTGGTAGAGGTTTCCTGGTTCGGAGCGCTGGAATATTGCGCGTGGATAGGTAAACGGCTGCCTACGGAGGCGGAATGGGAGAAAGCGGCAAGGAGCAATGATCAGCGCAGATTCCCGTGGGGAAATGATCCTCCGGACCCTTCTCGGGGGCAGTTCAACGCGGGCTGGAACCAGACTGCCCCGGTCGGTAGCTTTCCCAAAGGCGCCAGTCCCTATGGGGTTTTGGATATGGCCGGCAATGTGTGGGAATGGGTGAGCAGCGCTTACTTTCCATACCCTTATGACGCCCGCGACGGCCGTGAAGACTTAAAGCCCGGCCCTATACGCGGGACAAGAGGGGGCGGCCACGATTCCTCTGGCGATGAACTCGCAACAACTTACCGAGGTCGCGACCTTTCACGAAACTTCAACTCGGGCCATCACAACATCGGCTTCCGTTGCGCCCGTTGAAAGCGCCTAAAATTTTCGGATTCTTAGGGCGGTTTGAAGATGCATTTCTTTTTTAAAGGACTGCTTGCTGGAGCGGTCATCGCTGTGCCGGTGGGACCGATCGGACTCTTATGCATTACCCGGGCATTGTCCTGGGGAGCTCCGTACGGGCTGATTTCCGGCCTCGGAGTAGCCACCGCGGACGCGGTGGCAGCCGCGATCGCGGCTTTCGGATGGACGCTGATGGCAGATTTTCTAGCGGGCGAGCAGAAATGGCTTCGACTGATGAGTGGTCTGTTTTTTTTGTATCTGGGTTCGAGGCTCTTTAGAGCGAAGCCCCTCGGCCGGGAAACCGTCCCGGCCCGGCAGGTCGGTTTAGCGACGTCTTATGCGTCAATGTTTTTCCTAACGCTGACGAATCCAGTGACTCTACTCTCCTTTATCGCGATGTTTGCGGGACTCGGGGTGGAAAAGGCCGGTGGCAATTATCTTTCGGCTGCCAGCCTGACCCTCGGGGTGTTCGTCGGTTCGGCGCTCTGGTGGGTCGTCCTGGAGTCCATGATCTGCGCGTCCAAAAACAAATTCGACTCCGAAGGTCTGCGGTGGATAAGCCGGGTCGCCGGCGCGATTATAGTGGTTTTTGGTTGTGTGGTGATCTTTCATCTCTACCAAAACTGGCAATGAACCTTCTCCGGACGCAGCTCGACGAAACCATGGAATCTGCCCCGGTTTCCAAGAGCTCACGCTTTTTTTAAGAGCAGGAGGGAAAACCACTGCTTGGGATCGGTGAAGTGCTCGAGGGCTTCCAGATTGAAACACCGCAGTTGTTGCTGGAGCTGGAAGGGGTCGAATTTTCGACTGATCTCTACCAAGATGCGGTCGCGTTTGCGCCATTGGATGGACGTCCCATGATTGGGGAAGTGAATTTCTTGGTCTCCCTCGGAGACGGCGTACATCTCCACCCGCCTCCATTCTGAATTGTAGCAGGAATCGTATCCGATCTTGTCCAGGTCAAAGTCGCTTCCCAGAATGCGGTTGATCGTGCGGAAAACGTTCAGTATAAAGTCGGCCGTCACCCCCTGGGAGTCATTGTAGGCTTTTTCCAAGATTTCTTTTTCCTTGACGCGGTCCAGGCCCAGCAGCAGAAAGTCCCGGGGGCCCATGGAGTGGGACAGGTGATGGAAGAAGCGGGCAAAGTCCGGTGGGGTAAAGTTGCCGACGGAGCTGCCGAGAAAGACGAATAGAGTTGGCAGTTCCTCATAAATGCCAGCCACGCCGTCCTCGTAGCGCGAATGGAGACCTTGAAACGTTAAACCCGGCAATTCTTGCCCAACGGTATCTCTCGAAAACAGCAAACTCGGGAGACTCACGTCAATGGGGGCGAAAGTCCCCCGCTGCCTTTGACGCGCCTGTTCTCGAAGAAGGTGCAAAGTCTTTTGAGCTGATCCCGCCCCCAGCTCCACGATGCAATCCACCGGGGCTGCGGCGATGATCCGCTCGGCCTCCTTGGCCAGGATGGAGTTTTCAGTCCGGGTTAGATAGTATTCGGGCAGCGTGCAAATCTGCTCGAACAGCTCCGAACCCCGTTCGTCGTAGAGGTGATAGGCCTCGAGCCAGCGAGGCTGGTCGAGAAGAGTTCTTAAGAGAGAGAGGGCAGGGTCCTCAACTATCCCGGTTGCTGAGGCCCAAATCGAAGGGGCGACAGGACGCCAGAGGTGCTGCCGGGATGGGGACAAAACTGAGGGCCAGTTTCCTTTTTCCACTGGAGACGAATATAAGGGAAAAGCGCCAAGATTGTCCAGACGTTGTCTAACAGCTGTATTCAATTTCTGGGTGAAAGCATTCCATGACTATCGAATTTCGCGACGTGAGTTTTGGTCTTCCAGACGGAAGGGAGCTTCTCTCGCGCTTGAATCTGGAAGTCCGGGCGGGGGAAACGTTGGTGCTTTTGGGAAGAAGCGGCTCCGGTAAGACCACCACCATGAAGTTGATCAATCGCCTGCTGGACCCTACAGCGGGACAGGTCGTGGTGGAGGGGAGGTCGACCCTGGAATGGAATCCTATTCATCTCAGGCGACGCATCGGCTACGTGATCCAGGAGATCGGTCTCTTTCCTCATTGGACGGTGGAGGAAAACATCGGAGTTGTTCCTCGTTTGGAGGGGTGGAAGCCGGAAAAGATTCAGGCGCGTACCCGGGAACTTCTGGACATGGTCGGGTTGGATCCCGGCCGCTTTTCCAGACGTTATCCACGGGAGCTCTCCGGCGGCCAGCGTCAGAGGGTGGGCGTTGCCCGCGCTTTGGCCGCGGATCCGCCGATCCTGCTGCTGGACGAACCGTTCGGAGCGCTGGATCCGATTACACGGAGTGAGATCCAGCAGGAATTTCGCTCGTTGCAAGAGCGGCTGAAAAAAACCATGGTTTTTGTCACCCATGATGTGTGGGAAGCGTTTATCCTGGCCTCGCGTGTGGGCCTGCTGAAGGATGGGAAAATGGTCCTCTTGGGACCGCCGGGCGATCTCCTCCAGTCGACGGACCCTGAGGCGCGGGCTTTCGCCGCCTGTCTCCACGCCCCTCGCGCCGCTGAGAAGGGTCCATGAATCTCTGGCAATACTTTTTTCATCACCGGGCCGAGGTTCTTGGGCTCACCCTCGAGCACCTCTTTTTAGTCGGCTTGGCCACCGGACTTGCGATTCTCATCGGAGTGCCCCTGGGAATGGTGCTGACGCGCCGTCCTTGGTTGAGCCGCCCGGTCCTGGCCTTGGCTAATATCATGCAAACCATCCCCAGTTTAGCGCTATTCGGCTTTCTTATTCCCCTTAATATCTATCTCTTTCATGTCCGTATCCTCGGAGGGATCGGGGCCCACACGGCGATTATGGCGCTCGTGCTGTATTCCCTGCTTCCGATTATTCGTAATACCTATACCGGGATTTCAGGTGTGGATCCGGCGGTCCGGGACGCGGGTCGAGGGATGGGGATGACGGACCGTCAACTCCTTTTTCAGGTGGAGGTGCCGCTCGCTTTAGGGGTGATCATCGCCGGAATACGGGTGGCCACGGTCATCTCCGTGGGAACCGCAACGATTGCCGCAGCCATCGATGCCGGTGGCCTGGGCCGCTACATCTTTCGGGGCCTCCGGATGAACGACAACACGCTCATTCTGGCCGGCGCGCTTCCCGCGGCGCTCATGGCGTTGACCGCAGACCTGGTCCTGGGCGGTCTGGAGGGATTTTTTCGCGTGGGAGTGAGAGGCCGTTTCAAAGCCAAAACTTTTTGGGTTTGTCTTCTCGCGGTCCTGGTTTTGGGCGGCTGGATCGCCTTTGCGGTCTATCCCGGCAAGTCGAAGCAAGGCATAGCGGTCGGATCCAAAGACTTCACGGAGCAACTCCTCCTGGGGGAGATCGTGGCGCAAGTGATCGAATCGCAAGGCGGGATAGCGGTGGAACGACACTTCGATTTGGGAGGACAGCTGGCCCATGAGGCACTGGTGGCCGGGGAGATTGACGCTTACGTGGAGTATACCGGTACGGCGCTCACCGCCATTCTGAAACAGCCACCGCTGAAAAATCCCGAGGAGGTCTACCGCCGCGTGCGGCAGGAGTATCGCACCCGGTTCGGCCTGGAATGGACCGAGCCTCTGGGCTTTGAAAATACGTTCGCCATTCTGGTCCGGGGCGAGGATGCGCGGCGTCTCCGCTTGAAAACGGTCAGCGACATCAGGCGGTATGCTCCAGAGTGGCGGGCGGGCTTTGGCCAGGATTTTATGTCCCGTCCCGATGGCTACAGCGGCTTCGCCCGGGTTTATGGGCTAAAATTCGCGGCAGTTCGCGAGATGGACCTCTCTCTGACCTATCGGGCACTGGCGGATGGCCAGGTGGATTTGATCGCGGGAAATTCCACGGACGGTTTGATTTCTCGCTATGGGCTCTTTCAGTTGACGGACGACCGCCGCTACTTTCCACCGTATGACGCCGTTCCCGTAATCCGGCAGGAGGTCCTCGAAAGGTATCCCGGTGTCCGTCCGGCTCTGCGCGTATTGGGGGGATTGCTTTCAGTGGACGAAATGAGGGATCTCAACTTTCAGGTGGATGGTCAACACCGCCCAATTCAGGACGCGGTCCGGGATTTATTACGACGGAAGAAAGTGATTCCCTGAGGAGTTGGGCAGGGGTTTCTCATCGCCCGCTATCGTAAATCCTTCGATAGCTCTGATGATTGCGCAAGACTAGCTTCACATAAAGGCGGGTTTCGCTATAGGGGATCCTCTCGATAAACTCGTCTTCGTCTTCCGTCTTGAGCTGCTTTTCCCACCGGTCTACGGCGTTTTCGCCGGCGTTGTACGCGGCGATGGCCTTCGGCAGGCTGTGGGAATAGCGCTCGAGCAATTCCTTGAGATAAGGGATACCGAGACTCAGGTTGAGCTCCGGATCGAAGAGATCCCTGGGCTCGGGCCGCCGGAGGCCGATCCGCGTCGCCGCTCGATTGGCCGTGGAGGGGAGGAGTTGCATCAAGCCGAAAGCCGACGCGGACGAAAGGGCCGCGGGATTGAAGAGACTTTCTTGCCGAATCAGCGCAAGGACCAGATAGGGATCGAGGCCGTGCTCCTGCGATTTTTTTTGAATCGAATCCCAATAGGCGAGGGGAAACCGGTGGTGCGTTAAGTCTTTGTTAAACCCTGGGATTTGATTGGCCAGGATCACGCTGCGGTCATAGGCCCCGTTTCGCGCATATTCCTGGACCAGGACGAGCTTCAGGTGAAGGTCGTCCTCTTCGACTTTGACGGCATCGAGTTCCGCCCGCGCGAGCCGATTCAACGAAATCTCCGCGAGCTTCTGAGCGCGGGCAAGGTGAAAGGAGCCCTCGGCGCCGCGGCGCGGCGGTGGCTCTGGAGAAGTTGTCACAATGTTTTTTTTCTCTACGGGCTGCCCCATTTTTTCCAGCCGTTTCTGGGCCAAGCCTATGTAGTAAGAGGTGTCCTGGCTGGTTCCAATGGTCCCGTAGATGCGCTTGGCCTCTTCCAAGTTCCCGCTTTTTTCCGCCGCGCGGGCTTGCCAGTAGAGGGCGGCGGTTTGATACCGGGCTCCCCAGGCGCTCGATGATATTTCCTTGAATCCACGCTGGGCTTTGGAGTGATCGCCTTGGAGATAGTAGATCCATACCCGATTCCACGCCGCTTCCACGCGTAGGTTGCTCTCGGGATGGCGGCGGGGAAATTCCTGGTAAATGCGCAGCGCCTCGTCCAGCCTTCCGAGCGAATCGTGTATCCGAGCCGAAGCGAAATCCGCAAAATCGGTGAAGGACCGGGTGGGATAACGTTCTTTGATCTCTTCGAAACGCTTGAGAGCTTCTTCGTTCCGGTCTTGATTCCAAAGGGTCCGCGCCAGACGATAGAGGGCCTCCGGAGCCTCCGGACTCTGAGGGTGATCCCGGAGGATCTCCGTTAAGGCGGCGACGCCCTTTTCCCGATTCCGGTTGCCCCGGTAAACGTTGGCGAGAGCTATGAGCAAGCGCGGTCTGAGCGGGTTTTCCACCGACAGAGAATCCTGGGCCTTCCGGAAGAGTTTTTCGGCTTCAGTGTATTGTCTTTCCTTCAGAAGAAGCTCTCCTTCCCGGGAAAGTGCCTCCGGAGAGCTCAAGCCGAAGATCTGAGGGTGCTGCTCCCTTAGACTTTCCACTTCCTTGCGCGCGGCATCGGCCCATTGCGACAGCGGAGCCGAAGAGCGCAACTCCTGAAACAGAGAAAAGGCCGAGTTGGCTTCGCCTTGGCGCCGATGAGTATCCGCCAGGAGAAAAAGAGCTTCCTCCGAAACCTCCTTGGGGCCGTTTTTGTCCCTGAGTTCTCGAAGCCTCCGGATCGCCTGTGAGACGTCGCCTTCCGCTAGGGCGATTTTTGCCAAGTAAAGGCCCGCGGAAAAGGACCAGATGCTCTGGGAAAATTTTCTCCTCAGGTCCGAGAGAAAGGCGCGGGCCTTTTCATGCTCTTTGGTCGAGAAGGAAGCTACGCCGAGGAAGTAGAGGCTATGGTCTTGTAGGAAAAAATTTTGGTCTAAGGTCTTAAGAAAAAGGTCCTTGGCCTGAGAATAGTTGCCTCGCGAGAAATGGCCGTAGGCTTCGGCGAAGAGCTGCTCCGGATTCTCTTGGGAGTAGAGCAGGGATACCGGGCCGAGCCAGAGGAGGAAAAAAAATAATGCGCGTTTCCTCTTCATAGTCGAAAGTGTAACGAAGGGGAAGAAGGGAATCAACCGCATACTTGCGGTGCTTTCAGGGTAAAGTTATGGTATGGGTGATTTTTTTTGCTGGGTTTCTATGGTCGACATCGCCGCGAATTGCCGGAAAGTCACGGAAACGATACGCGAGGCTGCGCGGAGATGCGGGCGGGACCCCGGCGAGATACGGCTTCTTGCGGCATCCAAATCCCAGGGAGCGGAAGCGATCCATGCGGCCTTCGACGCGGGCATCCGTCTTTTCGGAGAAAATTATGTGCAGGAAGCCGAGGTGAAGAAGAAAGCCCTTGGGGAGGTCGTGGCTTCGGCGGAGTGGCATATGATCGGTCATCTCCAGCGCAACAAGGCGAGGGCGGCGTTGGCCCTCTTCTCCGTCATCCAATCGTTGGATAGTGTCGAACTGGCTCGAATCCTGCACAAAGAGGGAGAAAGGCGAAGAAAGACGGTACGGGCATTGGTAGAGGTCAATCTCTCGGGTGAGGAGAGCAAAACCGGGATATCCCAAGGGGCCCTCCTGCCATTGCTCCAGGCGATCGGGGGCATGGCCTATCTCTCGGTGGAGGGCCTGATGACCGTTCCGCCTTTTCGGGAGAACCCTGAGGAGGCGCGTCCCTATTTTCAACGTTTAAAGGAGCTTCAGGGGGAGCTCGGGGATTTGAAAATTTCCAATGTGAAGCTCGGAGAGCTATCCATGGGAATGACGCACGATTATCCCGTTGCGATCGAGGAAGGGGCGACCCTCATTCGGGTCGGCACGGCGATCTTCGG
>Ga0080064_1001542_pt1 | contig 45727 bp, 39 predicted proteins | sample Subgrocontami54m_FD_69260 | JGI IMG/M metagenome (GOLD analysis project Ga0080064, IMG submission 69260) | Subsurface groundwater microbial communities from S. Glens Falls, New York, USA - GMW46 contaminated, 5.4 m (SPADES assembly) (version 2) ...
GGGGGCAAGGGCGGTGCCGCAGCCGGCGTGAAGTTCATCGAGGCGGCGACCTTCATGAGCCACCTCGCCAACATCGGCGACGCGAAGACGCTCATCATCCACCCGGCCTCGACCACGCACCGGCAGATGTCCGAGGAGGAGCAGGCGCGCGCCGGCGTCACGCCCGACATGATCCGCGTCTCAGTCGGCCTGGAGACCCTGGACGACATCCTCTGGGATATAGACAATGCGCTTTCGCTCGCGGCGAAAGCCTGAGCCGGCATAGCCGCAACCGTTGCCACTTATTTGAACACATCAATCTCGCTATTTCGAGAAGTTGCAACTTCGCAACTTCTCGAAATAGCGAGACATCGATAACCCCACACTCTTACTCCTCTCGAGGAGCACCGATTGCAGCACTGGACTTCGCCCTACCCGACGCATCGCGCGCCCACGATGGCGCGCAACGCGGTCTCCACCTCGCAGCCGCTCGCCGCGCAGGCCGGGCTGCGCATGCTGCTCGCCGGCGGCAACGCGGTGGACGCCGCGCTCGCGGCGGCGATCGCGCTCACGGTGGTCGAGCCGATCTCCAACGGCGCCGGCAGCGACGCGTTCGCGATCCTCTGGGACGGGAGCCGGCTGCACGGGCTGAACGCTTCGGGCCGTGCGCCCGCGGCGTGGACGCCCGAATATTTCGCGGGAAAGTTTCCGGTGCGCGGCTGGAACACGGTCACGGTGCCCGGAGCGGTGTCCGCCTGGGTGGATCTCTCGAAGCGCTTCGGCAAGCTCACCTTCGAGCGGCTTTTCGCTCCGGCGATCGAATACGCGCGCGCGGGCTTTCCGGTGTCGCCCTTCATCGCCGCGCGCTGGGCGCTGCTGGTTCCCGAGTTGCAGAGCCAGCCCGGATTCGCGGAGGCGTTCATGCCGGAAGGACGCGCGCCGCGCGCCGGCGAGATTTTCCGCAACGCGCCGCTCGCCTCGACGCTGGAGAAGATCGCCGCGACCCGCGGCGAGGCGTTCTACCGCGGCGAGCTCGCCGAAAAGATGGAGGCCCATTCCCGCGCCTTCGGGGGCGCGATGATGCGCTCTGACCTCGCCGCGCACGCGAACGACTGGCCCGGCACGATCAACCTGGACTACCGCGGCTACACCGTGCACGAGATCCCGCCGAACGGCCAGGGCATCGTCTGCCTGATGGCGCTCGGCATCCTTTCCCACTTCGACATGGCGAGCCACCCCGTGGACTGCGCGGACAGCGTGCACCTGCAGATCGAGGCGCTCAAGCTCGCCTTCGCCGACGCCTACCGCTACGTCGCCGACCCGCTCGCGATGGACGTGAAGACCGCGCAGCTGATCGATCCAGACTATCTGAAAGCGCGCGCCGGGCTGATCGACATGAAGCGCGCACAGGATTTCGGCCACGGCTCACCGCCCAGGGGCGGCACCGTCTATCTCACCGCCGCCGACGCGAGCGGCATGATGGTTTCGATGATCCAGTCGAACTTCATGGGATTCGGCTCGGGCGTGGTGGTCCCCGGAACCGGCATCAGCCTGCAGAACCGCGGCTGCGGATTCACGCTCGAGGCGGGACACCCGAATCGCGTCGGGCCGGGCAAGCGGCCCTACCAGACCATCATTCCGTCCTTCGTCACCCGCGGCGGCCGGCCCGTGATGACGCTCGGCGTGATGGGCGGCAGCATGCAGCCGCAGGGTCACGCGCAGGTGATGGTGCGCTTCGCCGATTACGGCCAGGGCGTGCAGGCCGCGGTCGACGGACCGCGCTTTCGCGTCGTCCAGGGCATGCAGGTCAACTTCGAGCGCGAGTGGCCGGCGGGCGTGCTTGCCGACCTCGCCGCGCGCGGCCACGACGTCGTCGAGCTGCCCGAGGGTCAGATGGACTTCGGCTGCGGCCAGATCCTCTGCCGGCTGGATGACGGCTACGCCGCCGCGTCGGATGCGCGGCGCGACAGCCTCGCAGTGGGGTTCTAGGAATTGTAGGTTGGACTGAGCGAAGCGAAGTCCAACATCGTGCGCCCGCCCCTGTTGGACTTCGGCCTGCGGCCTCAGTCCAACCTACCCGCTCAATCCAACCGGAATAATCCCCGCTCGGCGCCGTGCATGCGCTCGAAGCCGCGCTCGGTGACGAGCACCAGCTCGCCGACCTGCACGCCGGCTTTCTGATCGGGCGTGATCACGTTGGGCTGCACGACGCAGGTCATGCCGGCCTGGAGCGTCATGTCGGGCAGCGGGCCGGCCGGCCGGCTCCTGCTGCCGAGCACCGGCGGGAAATAGCCGCCGCCGAAGCCGTGCACGAGGTCGTCGTAGACCGAGAACCCCGCCTGCTCGATCAGGCCGGCGGCATCGAGTATCTGCTCCATGGTCGTGCCGTGGCGGATCACGCCGGTCACCGCGTCGAACGCGGCCTCCGCCGTATCGTGCAGCCGTCGGTACAGCGGCGTGGGCTCGCCCACGGTGAAGGTGCGCAACACCTGGCCGGGATACTCGAAGAACTGCGCGGTGATCTCGGTCGCGATCACGTCACCGGCGCGAAGCTTGCGGTTCGAGGCGATCTGGCGCGGCACGCAGTACTGCGGGTCGGCCATCGGCGTCGCGAGGAAATAGTGGATGAAGGTCACGCCGCCGTGCGGATGGTAGGCCGCCTCGCAGATCGCGCCCAGCTCGCGCTCGGACATTCCGGGACGGGCCTCGCGCCTGAGCGCATCGATGGCGAGGTCGGTGAGCGCGGCGCCGATGCGCATCCAGTCGATCTCCTCGGGCGACTTCACCAGGCGCAGGTGCACGTACTGGCGGTTCAGGTCCACCAGCGCGCCGAACGCCGCCTCGAGCCTCTTCGCCTTGGCATGGCCGAGCGGCCCCATGAAGCCGATGCGCTTCGCGCCGCGCGAGGCGAGCTCGGCGATCGTCTGTTCGATGCCCCGGTGCGCGCCCCAGCGCACTTCGGTGTTCCGCGCGAGGATCTTCGCGAGCGGCCAGTGGTTGTACCACTCCATGAACATGAGCTGCGGCTCGCGCGGCGCGACGATCACGTAGGCCTCGGTGGTGGCGGGCCAGCAGGTGAGCCAGCCCACGCCGGTGCCCGCGCGCTGCTCGCCGCACACGAGCAGGTGGTCCACGCCCGCCTCCTCCATGACGCGCAGGAGCGCCGCGCGCCTGCGCTCCATCTCCGCGTCCGAGAAGCGCGGGTACTCCGCAGCGTGGATCGCGGCAAGCCGTGCATCGAGTCTCGGGCCCTCGCCCATCGCAGTCATCCCCTGGTTGCGCTCCGCTGCGATTATTGGCCGCTGCGCGGCCGTTTGCAATCGCGAACTGTGTAGAATCCGCGCTGGCCTGGCACGAGGAGAAGACTTCATGCTGAAGATCTGGGGACGGACCAACTCGGTGAACGTCAAGAAGGCGCTCTGGTGCGCCGACGAGCTGGGTCTCGCGTACGAGCGCCTCGACGCGGGAATGCAGTTCGGCGTGGTGAACGAGCCCTGGTATCGCAAGTTGAACCCCAACGGCCTGGTGCCGACCATCGAGGACGACGGCCTGGTGCTGTGGGAGTCCAACGCGATCGTGCGCTACCTCGCCGCGAAGCACGGCACGGGCACGCTGTCGCCGGCCGATCCGGGCGAGCGCGCGGCCTCGGACAAGTGGATGGACTGGACCCTCTCCTCGCTGATCGGCCCCTACCGCGACGTGTTCTGGGGCATGGTGCGCACCGAGCCGGACAAGCGCGACATGGGCCGCATCGAGGCCGCGCGCGCCAAGTGCGTCGAGCTGTTCTCGATGGTCGACGCCGCGCTCGAAAGCAGGCCCTACCTCGCCGGCGAGCGGCTGACCATCGGCGACATTCCGCTCGGCTGCTTCGCCTACGCCTGGTACGCGATGCCGATCGAGCGCCCGGCGATGCCCGACCTCGACGCCTGGTACGCGCGCCTGTGCGAGCGGCCGGCGTACCGGAAGAACGTTCTGATTCCGCTCACGTAGGTTGTGCCGTCACCTGCACCAAGGTGTTCGAAAATCTGTCCGACCCGAACGGCGACGGATGGAACCTGTGGAATCCCGCCAGCACGACCATGTAGCAATACAGGTGGTACTGGCACCGTCCCTCCTGAGTCCCGGATAGCGCCTGCTCGCGCCTTCTCTTGAAGTAGTCGACCGCGTTGGGCCGGTGGTCGATGTAGATGAAGCTCCCGGCGCGCAGGTCCAGTGACTCCATGTTCTCTGCGCCCTGGAAATAGGCTCGTTCATGGGCGGCGCCGTCGATGTAGATCATGTCGGCGGTATCGACGGGCAGCGCATCGAACAAATAGGTCGAATGGCCGAGAACGTTCGCCTCCACCGCCGGGTGGAATCGGATCGTGACGCGCGGCCGCAGATCGGGCGGGAGCGAGGCGGCCGTGGATGCCGCCCACTCTTCGGATGGCTCGACCGAGATCAGGCGGCCTTCGCCGTTCTTCGCCAATGCGTGCGCCATGACCACGGTCGAGGCGCCGCTGCCGAGCTCGAGAACGGTCCCGGGACGATGCGCGCGGATATGGGCGTACAGATAGTACAGATCGACGAAATCGGGGGCGAAGGACTCGCGGTCGCGACTGCGGTAGAACGACTGGATGGCGGCGATCGCGCCTTCCTGCGACAGCGCCGAAAAGGCGAGGAGCTGGAGCTTCCGGTCGATGTCGATCAGCCTGCCCAGCGCGCGCGAAATATAGAGACGATGCGCCGGGTCGGCGTAATCCGGCGACAGCGTATATTTTCGGTGGAACTCCTGGGTGATGGGGAAAGGCGCTTGGGCCACGTCAATCGCCTGAACGCGATGGAGCCTGAGGAATTCTTTCATGGCGGCAATGGTGGGCGCAACGCGCCGGCCCGACGCGGGAATGTACCGTATTTTCCCATCGGGCACATCCCCGGCATCGCTATTCCATGCGCACCTTGTGATCGGCGACGACCCGCGCCCAGCGTGCGGCCTCGGCCTCGACGAACGCCTGGAACTCTTCCGGCGACCTGCTCAGCGTGACCGGCACGTAGCTGTTCGCGAACGCGGTCTTCACCTGCGGGCGCTGCATGACCTCCATGATCGCGGCGTGGAGCCTGCCGACGACGGCGCGCCCTGTCTTCGCGGGGACGAAGAATCCGTTCCAGTTGACGCTGCCCACGCCGGGATAGCCGACTTCGGCCATGGTCGGAACGTCGGGCAGCTCGGGAAGGCGCTGCGCCGACGTCGTGGCGAGCGCACGACGTATTCCACGCCGATGTTGCCCGCGGCGCCCGGGCGGTTCTCGACGATGAACGGCTGCCCCAGCGCTTCGGCCAGGCCGGGCGCGAGAATGCGGGCGACGATGTCGGTGGCTCCGCCGAGCGTGAACGGGACGACGAGCCGCACCGGTTTCGATGGCCATCCCTGCGCCTCCTGCTGCGCGCCGGCCGCACCGGCGAGCCCGATTGCGGCGAGGGCGAGAAGCAGCGAGATCGTTCTCATGGCCCCTCCTGCAGTATCTTGGATGTCAAGTGCTAACAGACTTGTCCAGGAATTTGGGTTTACCCAAGTCTCGCCATTTTGTGAAGTTGCAACTTCGCAACTTCACAAAATGGCGAGATCAATGAGTTCCAAAAACAGGTAACCTGCTTGCCACTACCTCGCGGGTATGACCGGCAGCAGCAGGTACGAGGCCCGGCTTGCGCCGGCGTGCACCGTGTTGGTCCCGGAGTTGTAGTCCGCCGAATAGTGCGTGTAGGGCGCGCTGCCCGTTCCGTCGCGGGGCTGGATGTCCAGGCGGATGCGGTGGCCCTTCCTGAATACCATGCAGGTCGGCCAGATTTCCACTTCCACTTTCACCGGCTCGCCGGACTTCAGCCATTGCCGCTCGTCGTGCACGTGGTACGGGCGGTACGGCAGGGTCAGCCCCGCATCGAGCTTGCGCTGCGAGGCGCGCAGCCAGCCCTTCGCGACCGGCACGGGCTGGCTCTGCTGGCCGAGCTCGAACACGTCGGCGCCGTCGGGGTCGATGTTGCGGATGGTGGCGAAGATGTCCATGTCCTCGGTCGAGCTCGACACCCATAGCACGAGGACCGCTGGACCGGTCACCTCGGTGTCGCACTCAAGCGGCGCGGTCTCGAAGGACACGCCCATGCGCGGCAGGCTCCCCGCGAGCGCGGTCGAGGTCCAGGAGGCCGAGGCGACGCCCGCCTTGGTCATGCCGCTGGCGGGATACGAAACCGAGGTCCTCTTGCGCGGCGCCTCGGCGGCGAGCCCGCCCTCGGCCCCGTCGCGCCCCGGACGCGCATCCGGCATCAGGTAGAACTTCGTCCAGCGCGTGCGCGCGAGCGGCCACTCGTTCTCCGCGCGCCATGCGTAATTGCCGTGCCCGCCCTTGCGGATGAGCAGCTTCACCGGCGGCTCGCGCATGATTCCCGTGTCGATCCCCTTCAGCCAGTAATCGAGGAAGCGCAACTGGTCCATGCGCCCTTCATTCGAATAGAACGGGTGGTAATGCGTGCCGGCGTGGATGCGCAGCTTCTTGTGGCGCGAGGCCGCGCGCGCGTAGCCTTCGACGTTGCCGCGCAGGTGCAGGCCCATGCCGCTCCAGTTTCCCGCGCTGTACAGGGGCACGTCGATCCTGTCCCAGTCGGCGCGCCGGCCGTGATACCAGTCGCTGTCCAGGTTGTGGCGCATGTATTCCCAGACCCAGGGCTTGGAGAACGCGTCCGGCGCGCTCGCCTGCGGCTTGCCGAGCAGGTGGTGGGCCATGTGGTTGTTGTACCAGTTGACGACGAAGCCGAAGGAGAAGATCCCGCCGTGATAGCCGAAATCGCGGTACATGTCGGCCGCGCCCTCCCAGGGGATCATGGCTTTCAGCGACGGGGGCTTCAAGTTCGCCACCAGCCACTGCACCATCGCGAAATAGGAGATGCCGTTCAGCCCGACGCGGCCGTTGCTCCAGGACTGCCGGCCCGCCCACTCGATGCCATCGTAATAGTCGCGCGACTCCGACGCCGACCACGGATCGGTGAGCCCGGGGGACTTGCCCGAGCCGCGACTGTCGATGCGCACCAGCGCATAGCCGCGCGGCACCCACCACAGCGGGTTGGGCGTCTCCCAGTTCATGTAGGGGTTCGGTTTCTCCTCAAGGTCGGGCGGCGGGACCCAGAGCTTGTCCTTCATGTAGGCGGCGAGGCTCGCGATCACCGGAAAGCGCCCGCCCGACCTGGGGCGGAAGACGTCCGCCTTGAGGCGGGCGCCGTCGCGCATCGGGATCTCGAGGTCCTTCTCTACGACCAGGTCGTAGCGCGGCTGCGAGTGGCGTCGCGGCGGCTGAACCACTGGCTGCCCGTGTTCAATCGACGCTGATCTTGTTCGCGCGTATGAAATCGCCCCAGGCCTGCGTTTCCTTCTGCACCAGCTCGGCGAATTCCTGCGGGGACCTGGACACCGTGACGGTGAGCATCTGGCGCGCCAGCATCTCCTTCATTTCCGGCCGGTTCAATACGCCCGCGGCGGCGTTGAACAGCTTGTCCACGATCGGCTTCGGGGTCGCCGCCGGCGCGAACAGCGCCTGCCACGCGTTGGTGCCGATGCCCGCATAGCCCTGCTCGGCCATGGTCGCCACGTTGGGCAGCTCGGGAACCCGCGTGGGCGCGGTCGTGGCGATGGCGCGCATCTTGCCGGCCTTGATGTGCTCGATGGTCGAGGAGAGGTTGATGAAGGCGATCTGCGTCTCGCCCGTGATCAGCGAGGGCACCATCTGCCCGGCGCCGCCCTTGTAGGGCACGTGCGTCATTTCGACGCCGGCGGCCTTGAGCAGCTTCATCATGTCCAACTGCGGATAGGAGCCCAGCCCCGCCGAGGAATAGTTGAACTTGCCCGGGTTCTTGCGCGCCAGGTCGATCGCCTCCGCGATATTGTTGGCGGGAAACGACGGATTCACCGCCACGATGTGCGGGATCTCCACCAGCTTGGTGATCGCAACCAGGTCCCGCGAGGGCTTGGACTGCAGCGTCTTCGCGAACAGATTCTCGTTGATCGTGTTCGTTGACACGTTGCCCACGAACAGGGTATAGCCGTCCGGCGCGGCCTTCGCCACGAAATCCAGCGCGATGTTGCCCGATGCGCCCGGCTTGTTCTCGACGATGAAGCTTTGCCCCATGACCTCGTTCAGCTTGTTCGCGAGGTGGCGGGCGATGATGTCGGTCGCGCCGCCGGGCGCGTAGGGAACGAGGATCTTCACCGGCCGGCTGGGGTATTGGTCCGCGCCCTGGCCCGCCGCAGGCAGGGCCGATGCCGCGAGTGCGACGGAGAACAGCGTAAACGCCACGAGGCGCGCGGCGCGCGCCGCCTCGAAGGTCCGGGGAGCGGCTGCACACTGGGTCATATTGCCTCCTCTTGGGCTTGCTGAAAGGGACGCGGCCCGCGCGGCATTCCCGCTCGTCATCGCGCCGGGCACGTTCTTGTGGCGTCCATGATAGCGCGATACGAACGCCGCACAAATGCCAGGCGCGAATCCGTGCCATAGCGAATCGGCATCGCTTTGCGCGCGCTGCCCGTGCAGGAAAATTTGTGCGCCCCGCCTCGCACGGCTACCATCTCGCACCTGGCCGCACTTGGCCTTGCGTTGCAAGGGGAGACCGCATGACCGAACCGAACCCGCGCGCGCACCGCGTACGCAGCATAGACACGCATGCGCACTGGTATCCCGCCGAGTGGCTGAAGCTGTTCGATCGGGACGGCGCGAGGGAAGGCGCGAAGCTGGAGCGCAGCGGCCGCCGCTACACCATCCGCACGGAAAGGATCAGCAACGGCTTCGACGAGGAGTTCGTCGACCTCGGGCTGCGGATCGCGGGAATGGACCGACAGGGCGTGGACGTCCACGCGCTCTCGCTCACCGCGCCGATGGTCTATTGGGCCTCGCCCGCGTTCGGCCTCGCGCTCGCGCAGGCCTACAACGACGCCGCGGCGGCCGCGCACACCAGATACCCCGAGCGCTTCGTCGGCCTCGCGATGCTTCCCATGCAGGCGCCGGAGCTGGCCGTGAAGGAACTGGAACGCGCCGCCAGGCTGCCGGGCATGCGCGGGCTCTACATGGCCACCAACGTCAACGGCGCCGACCTGGACGAGAAGCGCTTCTGGGACGTGTACGCGAAGGCCGAGGAGCTCGGCTGGACCGTGTTCCTGCACCCGCTCGACACGATCGGCCGCGAGCGCACCACGCGCTACTACCTGAAGAACCTCATCGGCAATCCCTACGACACGGGTGTCGCGGCCGCGCACCTCATTTTCGGCGGCGTGCTGGATGCGTTCCCGAAGCTGGAATTCAACCTGCCGCACGCCGGCGGGACCTTTCCCTGGCTGATCGGCCGCTGGGACCACGGCACCCGGGTGCGCCCCGAGCTGAAGCACATGCCGCGCCTGCCGAGCGAATACCTGCGGCGCTTCACCTACGACACCATCGGCCACAACGACCAGATCAACCTCGACCTGGTCGGGCTGGTGGGCGCCGACCGGGTCGTGCTGGGCAGCGACTACTGCTTCGACATGGGGCTCACCGACCCGGTGGGCACGGTCGAGCGCCTCGCCGGACTCAGCCAGACGGACCGCAACCTGATTCTCGGCCTCACCGCGGCGCAGATCCTCCGGCTCGGCTAGGCCGGGACTGCCGGAACCCAACGGGTTGGCGTGATTTGCCAGCCCCAATCTCCCGATTTTGCACAGTTGCGAAGTTGCAACTGTGCAAAATCGGGAGACCTGTATAAACCCAAAATCTACCCCGGCTCCGCCGCGCCCGTCACGAAAACCCTTAAGAAAAGCCCCCGCCTGCCGTAAATCCACCGAATAGCGAGGAACGCAGGTCCGCTTCATTTTCAAGGAAGAACGATGGGCGACTACATGCTGGTGCTGCTGATAGTCCTCAGCGCCTATTTCATTCGCGGCATCACCGGCTTCGGCTCCGGATTGATCGCCGTGCCGCTGCTCGCCCTGTCGTATCCGCTGCAGTTCGTGGTGCCGCTGGTCCTGGCGCTCGACTTCACGGCCTCCTTCATACTCGGCGGAGCGAACAAGAAGCAGGCGAGCTGGAGCGAGATCAGGGCGCTGCTGCCCTTCGGGCTGGTGGGGGCCTGCGCCGGCACTTTCGCGCTGCTGAATTTTCCGCACGGCCCGGTGCTGGTGACCCTCGGTGCCTTCACCATGTTCTTCGGGCTGCGCAACATCTTCGGCGTGCAGCCGGTCGGGCAGATCTCGCAGGCATGGGCTCTGCCGACCGGGCTCGTCGGCGGCGGCGCAGGGGCCCTGTTCGGCACCAGCGCGCCTCCTTACATCATCTACCTGACGCACAGGCTGAAAGACAAGACCACCGTTCGGGCCACGTTTTCGTGGCTGTTCGTGATCGACGGCGGATTCCGGCTGGGCCTGTTCCTGCTCGCCGGACTGCTGTTCGAACCCAAGCTCCAGATCGCGTTCGTGCTGGCCCTGTTTCCGATGGCCCTCGGCCTGTACGCCGGAAACAAGGTCCACCTCGACATCACGACCGAGGGAATGCTGAAGGTGGTGGGCGCATTGCTCTCGGTCACGGGCGCCATGCTGTTCGCGAAGGTGATGCTCTAGCGGTGTTGGCCCAGGAGAGACTCATGCTGATCAGAATGGCATTCAAGCGCGCGGTCCTGCCTCTGGCCGCTGTCCTCGGGTTGCAGTCACCGGCCCTCGCCGATGGCCAGGCCCTGTACTTCAACGTGCTGAACCAGCGCAGCATCGCGTTGACCGCGCAGTACTGGAACCCGATCCTCAGCTATGTGGGCCAGAAAAGCGGCGTGGCCCTCGAACTCAAGCTGTCCAAGACGTCGAAGGAAAACAACGCGATCGCCGAAAAGGGCGCGTTCCACTTTCTCTACACCAACCATTTTTTCACGCCGGAAAGGGACCGCCTGGGTTACCGCGTCATCGCGAGGCCGGTGGGTCCCGGCATCCGCGCGCAAATCGTCGCGCGCAAGGACTCCCCGATCCTGAACCTCAAGGACCTGGAGGGCAAGGAGGTCGCCTTTGCGACGCCGGACGCGTTTGCCGCCTACTGGCTGCCCATGGACGCGCTAATGCGCGCCAAGGTCCATGTGCAAACGACCTTCGCCGGCAACCAGGAAGCCGCGTTCGCACAACTGAGCGTCAGCAGGGTCGCGGCGGCGGGGGTGAACAGCACCGTCATGGAGCGCTACGCCCGCCGCGAAGGGCTTGAATACCGCGTGCTCTGGACCTCCGAACTCTACAACGACCTGTGCATCATGGCGAACCCCAAGGTGCCCAGTCAAGCGGTCGCCGCGGTAAGAGACGCGCTCATCAACATGGCGAAGGATCCGCAGGGCAGAAAAATACTCGAGGCCGGCGCCGAACTGCTGAAGATCGAGGGCGATCTGGGCTTCGTCGCGTCCACCAACCGCGATTACGACAACTACCGCGCATTCTTCAAGACTACGCTGGTCAAGGATCTGACGAGGGATCGATGAAAGTGTTCGGCTATCTGCGCTTCTGGTCGAGCTGGGGAATCGTCGCGCGGCTGATGGCCGCGGTGGGGTTCGCCATCATCGTCGGCGGAGGCATACAGACTTCCCTGCTGCTCGCGGAAGGAGTGACAGAGGCCTCCGCGCGGCACCAGCGGGAGTTGAGGGAGACGCTCGAATTCCTGTCGCCGCTGGTGGCCGACCAGGCGATCCTGGGCGACTACGAGGCGATCCGCCAGATGCTGAACACCCAGGTCACGCAGAAGGAGACCGACCGCTTCGAATGGATCGACAAGAGCGGGCGAAAGGTAGCCGCCCAGGACAAGCCCGACAAGAACGAAGCGCCGGAGTGGTTCTCGAAAATCGCCCCCATCGGCCAGGTCGAGGGCACAGTGGCCGTGACCGCGGGCGGCGTGGAATACGGGACGCTCTACTGCAAGATGACATCGATCCAGGCGGGAAACCGCCTCTGGGGCCGCTTCGTCAAGCAGTTGCAGATCGTGTTCGTCACCCTGTTCCTGATGCTGCAATTCATCTGGCTGGTGTTCCGGGGCAACCTGGGAACGCTGCGCATGCTCGCCGACGGCGCGAACCGGTTCAGCCGGGGCGACCATGCGGTGCGCATCGAACCGGAGGGCGCGCCCGAAGTGCGCACCGCGGCCGAGGCGTTCAACAACATGGCGAACAACATCGAGAGCCTGCTCGTGTCCCTGGGGAACAGCGAATCGAAGAATCAGCTCCTGGCGGCCATCGTCGAGCAGTCGAGCGAGGCGATCTGGACCAAGGACACGGGCAATATCATCACCAGCTGGAATGCCGCCGCGGCGGCGCTGTTCGGCTACGCGGCGGAGGAAGTCATCGGCAAGCCGGTCACGATCGGCGAAGGCAGCCCCGACCCGGATCCGGAAACCCGGCCCGAAGCGCCGGGTTCCGGCAAACTGCTGTCCTACGAGACCAAGGCGACCACGAAATCCGGCCGCGAATTCGACATCCAGGTCTCCATCGCGCCCTTGCTCGACCGGAACGGCAGCGCGGTCGGGAAGATCTACATCGCGCGCGACATCACCGACCGCAAGCGGGGCGAGGAAGAACTGCGCGCGGCCAGGGAGGCGGCCGAGTCGGCGAACCGTGCGAAGAGCTCCTTCCTCGCCAGGATGAGCCACGAGATCCGCACGCCGATGAACGGCGTTCTCGGCATGACCGACCTGCTGCTGGAAACGGGACTGACCGGCATACAGCGCAAGTTCGCGGAAACCGTGCACCGCTCGGGCAAGGCGCTGCTCGGGATCATCAACGACATCCTCGACTTCTCCAAGATCGAGGCGGGCAAGCTCGAACTCGAGCGCGTCGACTTCGACCTGCGAAGGACGGTCGAGGACGTGGTGGAGCTGCTTGCCGAGTCCGCCCACAACAAGGGGCTGGACGTGGTCTGCGCCATCCCCGCGGAGGTCGTCACGCTGGTCAAGGGCGACCCGCTGCGCCTGGGCCAGGTGCTCACCAACCTCATGGGCAACGCCATCAAGTTCACCGAGCGCGGCGAAGTCGTCGTGCGCGTGTCCAACGTCGAGCAGTCGGAGGACGCAGTCGTGCTGGCATTCGAGGTCAACGATACCGGCCCCGGCATCAGCGCGGAAGCACGGCACCGGATATTCGAGAACTTCTCCCAGGCGGACGGATCCACCACGCGCAAGCACGGCGGCACCGGCCTGGGGCTGGCGATCAGCAGGCAACTCGTGGAAATGATGGGCGGCGCGATCCATGTCGAATCCGCCCCCGGAACGGGCTCGAGCTTCCAGTTCACCGCCCGGTTCGGAAGGGCCGAACACCAGGCGGCCGCATCGGCCGAGCACGGCCCCCTCGAGGGCCGGCGCGTCCTGCTGGTCGACAACAACGCGAGCAGCCGCATCGCGCTCTGCGCCCAGTTCGCCGCCTGGGGACTCGCCAACGATTACGCGGTCATGCCCGAGCAAGCGCTGGAAACCTTGCGCGCCGCGGCCGCACGGGGTGCGCCCTACGACGTGGCCATACTGGACCACGCGCTTCCCGGCACGAGCGCCATCGGGCTCGCGCGTAAGATCAAGGCGGACCACGCGCTCGCGAAGCTGCGGCTGGTGATGCTGGCTCCGGCGGCACGGCACGCGGACATCAAGGAGGTGTGCAAGGCGGACGTCGATGTCTACCTGGCCAAGCCCGTGCGCCAGTCTGCGCTCTACGATTGCCTGGCCGGGATCGTGGCCGGCGCGTCTCACGCCGCCTCCGCGACCCCGATCGCCCCTGTTCCCGCGCCGGCGCCGATGCATCGGGTCCACGGAAGCATCCTGCTGGCCGAAGACAATCCGGTCAACCAGGAGGTCGCCCGCCGCATGCTGGACTCCGACGGCTACCGCGTGACGGTAGCCAACAACGGCCTGGAGGCGCTGGAGGCTTTCCTGGGCGGCTCATTCGACCTCGTCCTGATGGACTGCCAGATGCCGGAGATGGACGGGTTCGAGGCGTCGAGGAAGATCCGCGACAGGGAGAAGGAATCCAACGCGGCACGCATTCCCATCATCGCCCTGACGGCCAATGCCATGCAGCAGGATCGCGACGAGTGCCTGAGCGCCGGCATGGACGACCACCTGAGCAAACCCTACAGCCGGGAAGAACTGCGCAATATCCTCAAGGTCTGGCTCGACCCGGAGGCCGCGAACCACCCAGCCGCGGCATCGCCGGGACCCGCCGAGCAGACTTCATTTCCGAAGGTTGCCTGAACTTCGCTCCTGAGGCGGCATATCCGGAAGCAGGCAGGTTGCCTTGTTCTGGAATCTATTGATCTCGCCATTTTGGGAAGTTGCAACTTCGCAACTTCCCAAAATGGCGAGACATTGTTAACCCCAAATTCCTCGTCAGGTCTGTCGGTACCTGCCTTGTAAGACACTAAGACGCCCGAAGGTTGCCTGAGCTTCGCTCTTAAGGCGGCGCGGTGGGAATCAAGCAGGGTGCCGCGACTTGCCATCCCAACTCTCCCTATTTTGCGCAGTTGCGAAGTTGCAACTGCGCAAAATAGGGAGATCTATGTAAACCCGAAATCTTCGCCAGGTCTGTCATCACCCGACTTGTAAGACACTAAGACGCCACCGGCGTCGGCGCCACTCGCCAGATGTCGCGGCAATACTCGGCGATCGTGCGGTCGGAGGAGAACCTGCCCATGCGCGCCGCGTTGAGGATGGACATGCGCGTCCAGCGGCGGCTGTCGGCGTAGGCTTCGCCCACCCGCTCCTGGCAGGCGAGGTAGGAGGCATAGTCGGCAAGCACCAGGTAGGTGTCGTGCCAGCGCAGGTGGTCGACGAGCGGCGCGAACAGGCCGAGGTCGCCGCGGGAGAACAGGCCGCTCGCGACGAGGTCGATCGCACTCTTCAGCTCGGCATCGCCCTCGTAGAGGTCCCACGGCCGGTAGCCCTCGGCGAGCGCGCGTGCCACCTCCTCGGCCGTAAGGCCGAACAGGAAGAAGTTCTCGGGCCCCACTTCATCGCGGATCTCGACGTTGGCGCCGTCCAGGGTGCCGATGGTGAGCGCCCCGTTCATCGAGAACTTCATGTTGCCGGTGCCCGAGGCCTCCTTGCCCGCGGTCGAGATCTGCTCGGACAGGTCCGCGGCGGGATACAGCTCCTGCCCCAGCTTGACGCTGAAGTTGGGCAGGAACACCACCTTGAGCCGGCCGGCCACATCCGGATCGGCGTTGACCACCTCGGCCACCGCGTTGATCAGCCGGATGATCAGCTTGGCCATGGCGTAGCCCGGCGCCGCCTTGCCGCCGAAGATGAAGGTGCGAGGCGCGATCTCGATGGAGGGATGGCACTTGATGCGCCCGTAGAGCGTGACGATGTGCAGCACGTTGAGGTGCTGGCGCTTGTATTCGTGGATGCGCTTGGCCTGCACGTCGAACAGGCTCTCCGGATCGACGCTGACGCCGCAGCGCCGGGCGATCATGGCGGCGAGCGCCTCCTTGCGCTCGCGCTTGACGCGGCGCCACCGCTCCTGGAACGACGCGTCCTGCGCATGGCGTTCCAGAGCGCGCAGGCGCTCGGGGTCGCGCCCCCAGCCTTGGCCGAGGACCTCGGTCAAGAGCGAGGCGAGGCCGGGATTGCTGAGCATGACGAAGCGCCGGGGCGTCACGCCGTTGGTCATGTTGTGGAACTTCTCCGGCCACAGCTCGTGGAAATCGCTCAGCACCGTTTCCTCGAGCAGGCGGCTGTGCATCGCCGCGACTCCGTTCACGGCGTAGCTGCCGACGCAGGCCAGATGCGCCATGCGCACCGAGCGCGGCGTCTCCTCGTCGATGATGGAAAGCCGGCGCACGCGCTCGCCGTCGAAGGGATAGCGGCGGCGGACCTCGTCGAGAAAGCGCGCGTTGATCTCGTAGACGATCTCCAGGTGGCGCGGCAGCACGCTCTCGAACAGAGGTATCGGCCACTTCTCGAGCGCCTCGGGAAGCAGCGTGTGGTTGGTGTAGGCGAAGGTGTTGCGGGTGATGTGCCAGGCCGTGTCCCAGTCCAGGCGGTGCTCGTCGACCAGCAGGCGCATGAGCTCCGCGACGGCGATGGCCGGGTGGGTGTCGTTCAGTTGGACCGTGAATTTCTCGTGGAAGCGCGCGAGCGGCATCGCCGTGGTGCGGTGGATGCGCAGCATGTCCTGCAGCGAGCAGGTGACGAAGAAGTGCTGTTGCAGCAGCCGCAGTCGCTTGCCGATCTCGGGCTCGTCGTTGGGGTAGAGCACCTTGCTGATGGTTTCCGAGCGCACCCCGCGCATGACCGCGCCGTAGTAGTCGCCCCGGTTGAAGGCGGTGAAGTCGAAGGCCTCGGCCGCCTCGGCGCTCCACAGGCGCAGCAGGTTCACGGTGCGCACGCCATGGCCGAGGATCGCGGTGTCGATCGCCACGCCGCGAAAGACCTCGTGCGGCACCCAGCGAACGCGGAGAGTGCCCTGGTCGTCGGTGATGTGCTCCGTGCGGCCGCCGATTCCGACGTCGTAGGCGATCTGCGGACGCCGCACTTCCCAGGGGTTGCCGAGGCGCAGCCAGTTGTCGGTGGTCTCGACCTGCGCCCCGTCGCGGATGACCTGGGTGAAGATGCCGAACTCGTAGCGGATGCCGTAGCCGACCGCGGGAATCTCGAGCGTCGCGAGCGAATCCATGAAGCAGGCCGCGAGCCGGCCGAGGCCCCCGTTGCCCAGGCCGGGTTCTTCTTCGTGCGCGATCAGGGCGTCCAGGTCGATGCCCAGGCCCGCGAGCGCCTTGCGCGTTACCTCCCCGATGCCGAGGTTGAGCAGGTTGTTGCCCAGGAACGGGCCGGGCAGGTATTCGGCCGAGAAGTAGCACACCGTGCGCGGATTGGCCTGCTGGTAGGTGCGCACCGTGCTCACCCAGTGATGCAGCAGGCGGTCGCGGATGGTGTAGGCGAGCGCCTTGTACTGGTCGTCGATCGAGGCGACCTCGAGAAAGCGTCCCTGCACGTAGAACAGGTTGTCGAGGAAAGCCCGGCGGATCGAATCCTCGCTCACGCCGGTGCGGATGCTCTGGTCGCCGGGGGCGCGCCGGATCTTGCGGTGATGCTCGGCCATCGCGGCTATTCCTCCGTTGGGATCGCCTCACGATACTAAACCAATCTCAAAAATGGCAGGCATGAGAATAGGCGTCGTCTTTTCCCTCATCCCCGGCCCTTCTCCCGAAGGGAGAAGGGTGACGCTCCCTCTCCCTCCGGGAGAGGGATGGGGTGAGGGAGAACTTCGAGATGCGGGCTTAGCGCAGCATGCCCACCGCGGCGAACAGCGCCTCGACCGATACGCGCGGGATGTTGCGCACGATGAACACGATGCGCGAGCGGCGCTCCGCGCCCTGCCACGCCTGCAGCTTCACCGGCGGGTGGAAGATGTGCTGCACGCCGTGGATGGCGACCGGCCCGGTCTCGCCTGCGACCTCGACGATGCCCTTGACCCGCAGCAGGTCCGGGCCGCGCAGCGAAGCGAGGACCTCGAGCGACGCGCTGAGCGTGTCCCAGGTGAAGGGCCGGTCGAACCACAGGCAGAAGGAATGGATGGCGGCATCGTGCGCGCCGCTTCCCCCCCTCGCGAAGACGCGATCGCGCAGGTAGCCGCCGCCCTCCCCGGCCTGCAGCGCGGCGTCCGCGCCGGCGAGCCAGCGGTTCGGCTCGCGCGCGAGCGACTTCAGGCTCGAGGGGGTGATCTCGCGCAGCAGCCCGGGATCGAGCGCACCGCCGGCGGCCCTGGACACGACGGCGTAGGGATTCATCGCGCGCAGCCGCGCTTCCAGCCGCTCCACTGCCTCCGCGCTCGCGATGTCGGTCTTGGTGACGACCAGGCGGTCGGCGAGCGCAGCCTGCTTGGCCGCCTCGGGCATCGCGTCCAGGGACCCCATGCCGTTGACCGCATCGACGAGAGTCACCACGCCGTTCAGCCGGTACTGGGCGCCGAGCAGGCCGTCGGTCTGCAGCGAATGCAGGATCGGGGCCGGATCGGCGAGGCCGGTGGTCTCGACGAACACGCGGTCGAAGTCGATGACCTCGCCCGCGCGCCGCTTGACGAAAAGCTCGCGCAGCGTCTCCTGGAGGTCGGTGCGCACGGTGCAGCACAGGCAGCCGTTCGAGAGCAGCGTCATCTGCTCCGAGGAAGCCTCGACCAGCTCGTGGTCGAGGCCGACCTCGCCGAACTCGTTGATGATCACCGCCGCGCGGTTCATGTCCGGATGGCGCAGCAGCCGGGAGAGCAGCGTCGTCTTGCCGCTGCCCAGAAACCCGGTGATGACGGTGACCGGCAGCCGGCTGGCGAGCGGATCGGTGCCGGCGCCGTGCATCAGATCGTCATCTCCAGGATGTAGAGGCCGCCGATGAAGCGATCGACCGTGTACACGATGCGCCGGTCGTCCACGTACACGTCGTTCAACTGCACCGCGCCCGCCGGGGACATGCGCGGCGCGCCGGGGACGAAGTACGCCACCTCCTGCGGCTGGTAGGGATTGCTCACGTCGTAGGCGCGCACGCCCTGGTTGAAGAAGGTGCCGACGATGATCTGGTCGGAACGCCACGACGCGGGCACCGGCAGGTTCTCGTGCAGGTTGTGCGAGCCGGAGCGCCCGCCGCGATGCGCGAAGGCCGCGTAGGGCGCGGGCGGAAAGGTCGCGATGGGGACGAGGTTGGTCTCGAGGCGCGCATCGACCACCCGCACGAGCTTGGGCCAATCGGCCCCGTCGTCCCTCACGCACTCGTCGCTCACGATCAGCAGGCCGCGATCGGCGAGCGGCAGCACGGTGTGGCAGAAGCCGTTGAACGGCGGCGAATAGCGCCAGATGCTGACCAGCTTGGGATGCGCGCGGTCGGCGATGTCCAGGATCACCGCGCCGCCGTCGATGTAGCCGATGTAGGCGCGATCGGGCCGCTCGGGGAACACGTTGGTGTTGTGGGCGCGAAAGCCCGTGTCGAACTTGCGCTCCAGGCGCTGCGGCGGCGGCGCGCTGTCGCCCTCGCGCGTGCCCGGGTACCACCAGCGGCCGACTTCCTCCGGCTTGGAGGGCTTGCGCAAGTCGACGATGCGGTAGAACTGGTCGTCGTTCGGATGGGTCGGCTTGAAGTCCGCCGCACCTCCGGCCATGTGCACGGTCTCGCCATCGACGAACCACAGCGCGTGCACGCCGCGCGAGTGCGGCCCGGAGGCGTCGAAGTGCGAGACCAGGCGCGGAGATTCCGGCGTCCCGATGTCGAAGACGTCGAACCCGGCGGGCTTCAGCCCGACTTCCTTCGTCTGGTAAGCGACGACCATGGTGTCGCCGACGACGTCGAGCGAATTCGAGCGCACCTTCGCGTGTGGAAGCTCGCTCTGCACGACCACGCGCGGGGAGCGCGGGTCGGTGACGTCCACCGCGGTGAAGTTCTTCGGCGCCGACTCGTGCGCGAGCCACAGGATGCGCCGGCCGTCGCGCGCGATCTGCATCCCCATGCCCTCGCCGATGCCGCCGAAACCCTGCAGTTCGTGGTGCGCGAGCAGGCGCATGTTGAGTGCAAGGGTGGTCTCGGGGCGGGATCCGCTCCCGGGAAGCGATGCAGCCATCGATGGTCCTTTTCCTGGATGTCCGACGCCGTCGTGCCGCCGGCGAGCCGCTATATTAACGCGAGCGCCGCTCGCTTCGGGTAAGATTCCCGCCCAGCGACGGCACACGAAGCGGTCGCGTCACCATCGAGGGGAACAAGCCATGCGCAAATTCACGTTACTGGGCTTGATCGCGGCGCTCATGTGCGGCGGCGCGCTCGCGCAGCCGTATCCGACCAAGCCCGTGAAGCTCATCGTCACCTATCCGCCCGGCGGAAGCTCCGACCTCATGGCGCGCGTCTTCGGGCAGAAGCTCTCCGAGGTCTGGGGCCAGCCGGTGATCGTCGAGAGCAAGCCCGGCGCCGCCGGTTCCATCGGCATGGAGTTCGCGGCAAAGCAGGCCCCCGACGGCTACAGCTTCGTGGTCGGCAACATCGGGCCGGCGGCGGTCAATCCGCTCCTGACCAAGGTGCCCTACGACGTCGAGCGCGATTTCGTCCCGATCTCGCTCATCTCGACCGGCCCCAACATACTCATCGTCAATCCGGGCGTGCCCGCCAAGTCGCTGCGCGAGCTGACCGAGCTCGCGAAATCGAGCGCCGGCAAGCTCAACTACGGAACGAGCGGCCCGGGGAGCATTTCCCATCTCGCCGGCGAGATGTACAAGAACCTGACCGGGATCCAGGCCGTCGAGGTCCCGTACAAGGGCGGCATACTCGGCGTGCAGGACCTGGTGGCCGGCCACATCCAGTACATCTTCTCCGATTCCCTGCCGGCGATGCAGTTCATCCGTTCCGGCAGGGCGCGCGCCCTGTGCGTCACCGGTGCCGAGCGCACCTCGCTCCTGCCCGAACTCCCGCCCTGCGCGGAAGCCGTGCCCGGCCTGGTCACGGTGAACTGGTGGGGCGTGTTCATGCCGGCGGGAACCCCGAAGGCGATCGTCGACAAGTTCCACGCCGACATGGTCAAGGTGATGCAGGACGCCGACGTCAAGAAGAAATTCGCCGACCTCGGTGTCGATGCGGTGAGCAGCACTCCCGATCAGTTCGCCGCCTTCATGCGCTCCGAAACCGCCAAGTACGCGAAGCTGATCAAGGAAGCGGGAATCAAGGTCAACTGAATCCGTCATTCCCGCGAAAGCGGGAATCCAGAGCAGTCGGCGACAACTGGATCCCCGCTTTCGCGGGGATGACAAGCTTACGGTCCGGTCACCGACCCGCGCGCTTCGCCCAGCGCACGGGAAGCGCGATGCCGTCGCGCGCGCCCAGGCCCTCGCGCGACGCCTCGTCGAAGCACTCCAGGGCGCGCGAGGCGACGGGCAGGCTCGTCCCGAGCGAAGCGGCCTCCTCGATCATGGTGCGCAGGTCCTTGCGGATCGAATCCACGTCGAAGGTCGGCGCACCGATGTCCTTGCCCGAAAGCGCCGCCGCGATCGCGGGCCCGCGCCCTTTGAGCAGATTGGGGCCGCCGGAGGTGTCGGCGAAGATGTCCATCAGCCGCGCCGGGTCGATCCCCAGGGGTGCGCACAGCGACAGGGCTTCGCCGAAGGACTGCCAGAACACGAGCAGCGGCAGGTTGATCGCGAGCTTCAGGCTCGCGCCCGCGCCGACCGGGCCGACGTGTTCGACGCGCCGGCACATCTGGTCGAGCACGGGCCTGGCGCGCGCGACGTCGGCCGCGTCGCCGCCGACGAATCCGAACAGCTTGCCGTCGCGGGCCGGGCCGACCGTGCCTCCGACGGGGCAATCGATCAGCGCGGCGCCCTGCTTGCGAACCCGCTCGGCCAGCGCCCTCTCGGTCTCCGGCCGCACCGTGCTCATTTCGATGAACAGCCGTCCACCGACCTCGCCCGACAGCAGCCCCTCGGCACCGTCGTAAGCCTGGCCGATCGCCTCCGCATTGCTCAGGATGCTGATGATGAATTCGGACCGCGCCGCGAGCTCCGCGGGCGTCGCGGCCATATTCGCGCCCGCGGAGGCGAGCGCGCGCGCCTTGTCGGCCGTTCGGTTCCACACCGTGACCTCGTGACCCAGACCCAACAAGCGGCCCGCGATCGCCGCGCCCATTCTGCCGATTCCGACCACGCCGAGCTTCACCTACGCCTCCCCTGGTTCGCGGCGCTCGGATCGCGCCGGCGGACGCTAAGCTGACATACGTTGTCGCGCCGCGTCAACCCGGGCGTATCGGGTTCGATCCGAATGCGTGTCTCGCGTCTTGGCGCTCGCTGCAAGATGAAGCTGGCCCTTCATGTCATCCTGAGCCCTTCGGCTTCGCTCAGGACAGGCTCCGCGAAGGATCTGCTTTTGCATCAATCGAAACGCAGATACTTCGGGCCGCGCCAGGCAGGACTTGCCTAAATTGAAAAGCAAACTGCCCGTAAACCCAATATCCATGCGCCTCTCCGTCCGATTTCCGCCTGTCCGGCAACATCATCGCAACGCGTCGTGTTGTTTGCATCCGTGACCGGGGAGCACGGTGCGGCCGCGAGTTCTTGCCTTTCCTGGCGTCGCGGGCGTAGGCTGAACCACGTTTCATTCACCGATTGCCTTGCCGTTGGGTTCTGACTTCCCGCCGCGCGCCGGTGGGCGCTGACGCAAGACCTTGTCTGCGGCCACCGGAGGCGCAATTCGGAACACTCGGCGACGGTAAGAGAGCACAACAGCGGTAAATACCCAGCAGCTCACCAGGAGGGGAAACGTCATGCGACCGAACAAAATTTCTGTACTCCTATCGTCTACAACCATTGGCTGCGTGCTGGCGGCACCTCACTCCGTTTGGGCACAGGCGGCGCCCCGATCATTTCTCGCAACGCCCGATGTCTACAAAGTGATTGCAGAAAACGAGCAGTATCGAGTCATCGCAGCCACCTGGAAGCCCGGGCAGCGCGACAATTGGCACTCGCATGGCGCACCGGCGGCCGGCTACAACCTGACCGATTGCACCGTGCGTCTTCACATGCCGGACGGCAAGTTTACTGATATCAAATCCAAGGCCGGTGACGCTCGCGTGGGTGCGCAGGTACCATCCCACTCGCTCGAAAATACGGGTAACGCAGAGTGCAAGCTGATCCTGTTCGAACCCAAGTAGAAATGGCGTAAAGGACGAATGCGGCAAGGGCGGTCTGGCCATAGGTGGAACGGCCGGTCCGCCAGAGTCGTGCCGGATCAACCGCCGTCATGGCACGCCGCAGGCGGAACGCTATACGTCGCCCGGGCGATGCACTCCGACGAAGCGGGTCGCAAGGCTCACGAACAAATGGGGTTCCATAAGGGATGGGGTGCAGCGCTGGACCAGCTTGTTGCAGTGGCAAGGACGGCATGAGCTCGAGCGCGCACCGGGCGGCGACGCGCGGCCGTTTCGAGGACTGGAAGAACCTTCGATGCCTTTTTCCCGGAGACGACCATGTTCAAGAGGATCGACCATATAGAGATTGTCACCGACCAGCTGGATCGAACGATCGAGTTCTACACTGCCGTATTGGGGTTCAAGGAAGTGCTTCGAGAACGGATCGAACGCTCGTCGCTTGGAGTGCCGATGTCCCTGGTCTTCCTGGACTTGGGCCATACGGCCGTTGAGCTCATCTCGTATGAAGGTGCCTCCGTGGAGCCAGCTCCGGTGAAGGAGCATTTGGGATACCGCCTCATGGCGCTTGAGGTGGACGATATGCAGCAAGCGACCGACTACTTGAAGGGGAAGGGCATCGAAATCACCTGGGGACCTAGAGTCGGGGAGAAGTACGCCAGGGCGGAGATCCGCGACCCCAACGCTTACTCGATTGAATTGAGGCAATGGTTTAAGAAGTGAATCTCGCCCAAGCCTGAGTTCGGCCGGCCGATCCGCAGCGGAGACAGGACATGCCCAAGTTGCGCTTGAAGATCTCGATGTCGCTCGACGGCTTTGTGGCCGGTCCCAGCCAGAGCGTCGAAAACCCGCTCGGAATCGGCGGCGGGCGCCTTCACGAGTGGGCTTTCCAGCTCGCGGTGTTCCGTGCGCTGCTTGGCTTCAAGGGCGGGGAGGTCAACGAAAGCACCCCGGTGGTCGAGGAATCGCTCGCCAACATCGGAGCCACGGTGATGGGACGCAACATGTTTGGCGGGCACCCCGGCCCGTGGGATGCCAAGCATCCATGGAACGGCTGGTGGGGAGTCAATCCGCCGTTCCATCACCCGGTGTTCGTGCTCACGCACCACGCACGTGCGCCGCTCGCACTTGAAGGAGGGACGACCTTCACCTTCGTCACCGACGGGATGGAGACGGCGCTCGATCAGGCCCGCAAAGCCGCCGCTGGCAAGGATGTGTCGCTCGCCGGCGGTGCGCGTGCCGCCCGGCAGTATCTCGCGGCCGGACTCGTGGACGAGATGGAAATCAATCTCGTGCCGACGCTCCTCGGCAACGGCGAGCGCTTGTTCGAGGGTGTCGGCGAAAGCCTGCACGGCCTCGAACTGGTGCGAACGGTCGCCGCGCCTAAGGCGATACACCTGAAGTTCGCGAAACGCTGAGAATTCCTGGTGCGGGAGGCCGCTTCGCGCACGCGGGTCGACGCCGGCGCGAACCTGCGCTAGTCTTGCGCGGTGCGCCCGCCTCCCGCAGGGCGCAGGGAGGGAAGCATGGCCAAGGGACGATGCCTGTGCGGCGCGCTCACCTACGAGCTGGACGGCCCGTTCAGCGCGATGATCCATTGCCACTGCTCGATGTGCCGCAAGCACCACGGCACGGGCTTCGCCACCTTCGTCGCGGGGCCGCTCGCGGGCTTCCGCTGGACCTCGGGCGAAGACCGGCTCGTGCGCTACCGATCGTCGCCGAACGGCGTGCGCAGCTTCTGCAGCGCGTGCGGCTCGGCGGGGCCTTCGACCATGCCCGAGCACGGCATCGCCGCCGCACCCGCGGCGAGCCTCGAGGGCGATCTGGGCATCAAGCCCCAGAGCCATATCTTCGTCGGCTCCAAGGCGCCGTGGGACGCGATCGCCGACGGCCTGCCGCAGTTCGACGCCTACCCGCCCAGCTTCGGCGCCGAAGGCGTGCCCCGGCCGGCCGTGACGCCGCGCGCGGGCATCAGCGAGGGCAGTTGCCTGTGCGGCGAGATCGGCTACGAGATCACCGGCGCGCCGGCGCGCATGATGAACTGCCACTGCAGCCGCTGCCGCCTCGGCCGCGCCGCGGCGCACGCCACGAACCTGTTCTACAAGCTCGACGAATTCCGCTGGGCGCGCGGCGCGGCGCTCGTCGCCGAGTACAAGGTGCCCGACGCTCGCTTCCACACCGCGGCCTTCTGCTCGCGCTGCGGCGGCAAGGTTCCCAAGACCTCCCCCGAGCGGGGCATCGTTATCGTTCCGGCGGGATCGCTCGACACGGATCCGGGCCTGCGCGCGCAGGGGCACATCTTCGTCGCCAACAAGGCGCCCTGGTTCGACATCACCGGGCCGCTGCCGCAGTTCCAGGCAATGCCGCCCGCGTAGGCGGCCCGGGCCGTACGGTTGACACGGTGCCGACCGCGGGATCAAAGTAGCGGGCGCCGGCCAGGACAGGGACTGGCGGGGGAGAAGAGGTGGGAGCGCCGACAATCCGCGACGGCATGCGCATCGACTGGGACGTGCCGATCCCGATGGACGACGGCGTGGTGCTGCGCGCGGATGTGTTCCGCCCGGTCGCCGAAGGCCGCTTTCCGGTCATCCTGAGCTACGGCCCCTATGCCAAGGGCCTCGCCTTCCAGGACGGCTACCCCAGCGCCTGGCAGCGCATGGTCAACGAGCATCCCGACGTGGCCTGCGGCTCGAGCAACCGGCACCAGAGCTGGGAGGTCGTCGATCCGGAGAAATGGGTGCCCGACGGCTACGCCTGCGTGCGCGTCGATTCGCGCGGCGCGGGCCGCTCCCCCGGCTTCATCGATCACTTCTCGCCGCGCGAGACCCGGGATTTCTACGACTGCATCGAGTGGGCCGGCGTGCAGCCGTGGTCGAGCGGCAAGGTCGGCCTGAACGGCATTTCCTACTACGGCATCAACCAGTGGCAGGTCGCCTCCCTCAAGCCGCCGCACCTGGCCGCGATGTGCATCTGGGAGGGCGCCGCCGACTGGTACCGCGACATGACCCATCACGGCGGCATCCTCAGCACCTTCTGGGCGAACTGGTACGACATGCAGGTGAAGACGGTCCAGTACGGCCTGGGCGAGCGGGGGCCGCGCAGCCGCGTCACGGGGGAGTTCGTCTGCGGCGACGAGACGCTCTCGGAGAGGGAGCTGTACAGGAACCGCAGCGATTTCGGCGACGACATCCTCGCGCACCCCCTGGAGGACGCCTATCACAAGGAACGCTCGGCGGCCTGGGACAGGATCACCGTGCCCTTCCTGTCGGCAGCGAACTGGGGAGGCCAGGGCCTGCATCCGCGCGGCAACTTCGAGGGCTTCATGCGCGCGGCGTCCAAGGACAAGTGGCTCGAGGCCCACGGCATCGAGCACTGGACCCATTTCTACACCGACTACGGGGTCGGGTTGCAGAAGCGCTTCTTCGATCACTTCCTCCAGGACCGCGACAACGGATGGCGGAAGCAGCCGCGGGTGCAGCTCCAGGTGCGCCACGTCGACCGCTTCGTCGAGCGCCACGAGGGCGAGTGGCCCATCGCGCGCACGCAGTGGACGCGCTTCTACCTCGACCCGGAGGGCCACGGCCTCGCGCGAGCGCCGGTGGCCGAGGGCACCGTCGGCTACGAGGCGCTCGGCGACGGCGTCACTTTCGTCTCGGCGCCGCTCGAGGCGGAGACGGAGATCACCGGTCCCATCGCCGCGAAGCTGTTCGTGTCATCGTCCACGAGCGACGCGGACCTGTTCCTGGTGTTTCGCGTGTTCACCCCCGACATGCGCGAGGTCGTCTTCCAGGGCGCGATTGATCCGCACACTCCGATCGCCCAGGGCTGGCTGCGTGCCTCGCACCGCAAGCTCGATCCCAAGCTCTCCACCGAGTATCGCCCCTACCACACGCACGACGCGGTGCAGCCGCTCTCGCCCGGCAAGGTGGTGCCGCTCGAGGTCGAGCTCTGGCCGGCCTCGATCGTGGTACCGGCCGGGCACCGGATCGCCCTGAGCGTGCGTGGCCGGGACTACGAGTACGCGAAATCCACCGGCGCACGGCTGTCGAATTTCAAGAACGAGCTGCGCGGTTGCGGGCCGTTCCTGCACGACGACCCGCGCGACCGGCCGGCGGCGGTGTTCGGCGGCAGGAACACCCTGCACGCCGGGCCGCAGCAAGCGTCGTATTTACTGGTTCCGGTGATACCCCGGCGGAGTTAGCCGCTTGTCGAAATTCGTCGCCCGATGCCCGATTCATGTCATCCTGAGTCCTTCGGCTTCGCTCAGGATAAACTCCGCGAAGGATCTGCTTTTGAATCGATCGAAAAGCAGATTCCTCGTCGCTGCGCTCCTCGGAATGACAATGGGGCGTTGTTCAGCGCCCTGATGCAGGGAGTCGTGCAATGAGCATGAAACTGTACGGATTCTGGCGCTCGCTCGCGAGCTACCGCGTGCGCGTCGCGCTGGCCCTCAAGGACATCGCGTTCGAGGAGGTGTCGATCGACCTGTTGCAGGGGCAGCAGCACACCGACACCTACAGGGCGGTGAATCCCCAGTCGGTGGTGCCGGCGCTGGTCGTGGACGGAGGACTGCCGCTGTTCCAGTCCCTCGCCATTCTCGAATATCTCGACGAGACGCACCCGCGGCCGCCGCTCCTGCCGCCGGATGCGCGCGGCCGCGCGCGCGTGAGGGGCCTGGCGCAGATCGCCGTATCCGACGGCCATCCCCTGGTCGTGCCGCGCATCCGGAGCTACCTGGAGAAGGTGCTGAACGTGGCCGAGCCGGAGCGCAACCGCTGGGCCGCTCACTGGACGCTGAAGGCGCTGGAGGCCCTCGAAGCCCACCTGGCGAAGGAACGGGAGACGGGGCGCTTCTGCCACGGCGACGCGCCGTCGATGGCCGACATCTGCCTCGCATCGCAGGTGTTCGGCGCGCGGTTCTTCAACTGCGACACCGCGGGCGTGCCGACGGTGATGCGGATCTTCGGCACCTGCATGGCATTGAGCGCCTTCGATCGGACGCAGCCGCTCAAGCAGCCGGGCGCGCCCGCGAATCCGGCGCACTGAAATCCCGGGATCGCGCCGCATGGCCGCCGTCGAGATTCTCGACCGATCCAGCCTGCTGGAGGGCCTCTACGGCGAATTGGTGCTGGAACCGGCGCGCACGGCGATGATCACCATCGACATGCACCGCGGCCACCTGGACATGGACGTGGCGACCATGCCGGCGAAGCCCGAGGACGCGAGGCGCATTCTCGCGAACGCGCGCGCGGCGCTGGACTTCGCGCGCGATCGTGGCATGGCGGTGATCCACGCGATCCAGGTCTACCGCCGCATCCCGGGGCTGGGCAGCGAGGGCATGGCCTCGCCCTTCTGGAAGGCGATGCACGAGGCGCAGGACGAGCGCGACCGCCTCACCCCGGGACGCGCGAGCACCGTGAGCGAGCACAATATCGAGGGCTCCCCGGGCACGGAAATCATTGCGGAACTGCGCCGCGCGAGCGACTACGTCATCGACAACAAGAAGCGGCTGGACTGCTTCTACGGCACCGACCTGCGCTTCCTCCTGGACACCCTGGGCGCGAGGAACGTGGTGCTGATGGGCATCAACACCAACACCTGCGTGCTCAACACGGCGTTCAGCGCCTTCAACTACGACTACCGGGTCGTGGTGCTCTCGGACTGCGTCGCGAGCATGTACGGCGACGACCTGCACGTGCTGGGACTGCAGAACATCGCCCGCTGCCTGGGCTGGGTGATCACCAGCGGCCAGTTTTTCGAAAAAATCCGCGAGGGCGCCGCCGGCGTCCGGAAACCGCTATAGACAAAGCGTAGGCGTCCGGCTATAACTGCCGCAAAATAGGCATCGCGAGCCAAGAGTCCGTTTCAGGATGATCCGCGGCCCCACCCAGACGATCCACCCATAGAGGAGAACGACATGGCATTTACGCGCAGGAAATTCATCAAGGCCACCGGCGCAGGCATCGGCACCTCGGCGCTCGGCTTTCCGGCGATCGTGCGCGCGCAGGCCGCGCCGGTGCGGATCGGACTCATGACCGTGAAGACCGGGCCGCTCGCCTCCGGCGGCATCGACATGGAACGCGCGCTCGTGATGTACCTGAAGGAGCGCAACAACACCCTGGCCGGCCGCAAGGTCGAGCTGTTCGTGGGCGACAGCGGCGGGGTGCCGGCGCAGGCGCGCACCAAGATGCAGGAACTGGTCGAGAAGGACCGCATCCATGTCATGATCGGACCGCTTGCGGCCGCCGAGGCGCTCGCCGCGGACGACTACATCCGGGCGCAGCAGCTGCCGACGCTGTCGGTCGCCGCCGCCGAGGACCTGACGCAGCGCAAGCCCAATCCCTGGTTCGTGCGCGGGACCTCGACCTCCTCGCAGTGCTCGCAGCCGCTGGCGGACTACTGCTACAAGACGCTCAAGTACCGGCGCATGGTGGCGATCGCCGATGACATCGCCTACGGCCACGAGATGTGCGCCGGGTTCCAGCGCGTGTTCGAGGACCTGGGCGGCAAGATCATCCAGAAGACCTTCCCGCCGCTCACCGTGCCGGACTACGGCACCTACCTGGCGCAGTTGAAGACCAATGCCGACGGGATCTTCCTCGGCTTCGCCGGATCGAACGGCTTCCGCTACCTGCGCCAGTTCAACGAGTACGGCCTGCGCGGCAAGATCGCCCCGGTCGGGGGCATGACCGCGCTGGACGAATCGGTGCTGCGCAATATGGGCGACGAGGCGCTGGGCATCGTCACCTCCTGCTGGTATTCGGCCGAGATCGACAATCCGATCAACCGGAAATTCGCGGCTGCCTTCCGCGCCGACTGGAAATACGACCCCGGCTTCTACGCCGCCGCCACCTACACCGAGGCCGCGGTGCTGGAGGGGGCGCTGAATGCCATCAAGGGCAAGATCGAGGACAAGCCGGCCTTCATGAAGGCGCTGCGCGGCATCAAGGTGAACACGACGCGCGGGCCGGTTTCGTTTGACCAGTACGGCAACGTCGTCGGCAATGTCTACATCCGCAAGGTCGAGCGCAAGGAAGGCCGGCTGGTCAACCGGGTGATCCACACCTATCCGAACGTGAGCCAGTTCTGGACCTACGATCCTAAGGAGTTCCTCTCGTTCCCGGTGTATTCGCGCGACTGGCCGCCGGCGAAGAACCTGGAGCCGTAAGCGGCGGGGCAGGCTGCTCGCCCCCTCGCCTCCGCCAGCGCGGCAAGGCGGGGGGCGGCGACGGAGCGCACGCACAGCCGGAACCAAACAGGTTGCCTTGAAACCCATTCATCTCGCTATTTTGGGAAGTTGCAAATCGCAACTTCCCAAAATAGCGAGACGTATGTAAACCAAAAATCCTCGCCAGGTCTGTCAACAGCCGACTGATAAGAGACTAAGAGTTGGTTTCAAAATGACGACGTCTAACGATGTCATTCCGAGCGCAGCGAGGAATCTGCTTTTGAATCGGCGAAGAAGCAGATTCCTCGGCCTTCAGCCTCGGAATGACAACTCATTCTGAAACGGGTTCTAATGCAGTTCTGGGTCATCCAAACGCTCAACAGCCTCGCGCTGGGTGCGCTGCTGTTCCTGCTCTCCTCGGGTTTCTCGCTCATCTTCGGGTTGATGCGGATCGCCAACCTGACCCATGGCGCGTTCTTCATGCTCGGCGCCTACGTCGGCGTGAGCGTCCTTAAATTCGTTCCCAACCTGTGGCTCTCCGCGCTGATCGGCGGATTGGTGATCGCCGCGTTCGGCGGGCTGCTCGAACGGCTGATCCTGCGCAGGCTCGGCGGCAACGTGCTCGGCCAGGTATTGGTCACGCTCGGGATATCGTTCATCATCGCGGACCTGTGCCTGATCGTCTGGGGCGGCGACCCGATCCCGGTGCCCACGCCGCAGTCGCTGCAGCAGCCGCTGCGCGTGGCCGGCTTCGCATTCCCGGCCTACCGGCTCGCGGTGGTGGCGATCGCGGTCGTCGTGGCGGTCGCGCTCTACCTGCTGATGGAGCGCACGCGCCTGGGCGCGATGATACGCGCGGGCGTCGACGACATGCCGATGGCGCGCGCTGTCGGCATTCCCGTATCGAGGCTGTTCACGATCGTGTTCTGCCTCGGTTCCGCGCTCGCCGGCGCGGGGGGCATCATCGGCGGGCCCATCCTCTCGGCCTATCCGGGCCTGGACGCGGACATGCTCCCGCTCGCGCTGATCGTGGTGATGCTCGGCGGCGTGGGCAGCCTCGTCGGCGCCTTCGTCGGCAGCTTCATCATCGGCTTCGTCTACACCTTCGGCATCGCCCTGCTGCCCGATCTGGCCTACGTGATCCTGTTCCTGCCGATGATATTCGTCATCGCGTTCCGCCCGCGCGGCCTCTTCGGAAGGCTGATGACATGAACCGCGCCGCGTGGCTCGCGGCGCTCGCGGCCCTGCTCGCCGGCTTCCCGTGGATCGCCGGGGAGTTCTACGTCAATCTCGCGAGCCAGATCTTCATCGCCGCGATCTTCGCCGCCAGCCTCAACCTCCTGGTGGGCTACGGCGGGCTTCCCTCCCTCGGCCACGCCTCCTACCTCGGTATGGCGGCCTACGTCTCGGCCTGGCTCTACCTCAAGCTGGGCCTCGCGCACTGGGCCACCGCGCTCCTGGCGCTCCTAGGCACGACGCTGATGGCCTGCCTGTTCGGCCTGATCGCGCTGCGCGCGACGGGCCTCGGCTTTCTCATGCTCACGCTGGCGCTCTCGCAGGTCCTGTGGGGGACCGCCTACCGCTGGGTCTCGGTGACCGACGGCGACAACGGCCTGCGGGGCCTCACGCGGCCTTCGGCCTTCGGCCTGAGCCTCGATGGCGCGACGGCGTTCTACTTCTTCGCGCTCGCGGTGACCGCGGCTTCGATCTGGCTGATGGCGAGATTCGTCGATTCGCCGTTCGGCGCCGCGCTGCGCGGCACGCGCGACCAGCCGCGGCGCATGAGCGCGCTGGGCCACGACGTCTGGCGGGTGCGCTGGATCACCTTCGTGTACGCCGGATTCTGGGGAGCGGTGTCGGGGGTGCTCTACGTGTACTACCACAAGTACATCCACCCGACCTCGCTGTCCCTCACGGCCTCCGCGGAAGGGCTGCTCGCGGTGATCGCCGGGGGCTCCGGCACCCTCGCCGGCCCCATCGTCGGCGCGGCGATCGTGATGGTCCTGAAGAACTACGTTTCGGCGTACATCGAGCGCTGGAACATGCTGCTGGGGTTCGTATTCGTGTTCATCGTGGTGTTCATGCCCGAGGGCGTCGTTCCGGGGCTGCGCCGCTGGTGGACGCGCTGGAGGAAGCGGTGACCCCCGCGCTGCAGTTGAGCCACCTGAGCAAGGCCTTCGGCGGCCTGCCGGCGGCGAACGACGTCTCGATCGAGGTGATGCCGGGAGAGCGGCGGCTGATCATCGGCCCGAACGGCGCGGGTAAGACCACGCTGTTCAACCTGGTCACGGGCGACCTGCAGCGCGACTCGGGCACCATCCGGCTCTTCGGCGAGGAGATCTCCAGACTGAGGCCCGATCAGCGCGCGCACCGGGGCCTTGCGCGGACCTACCAGATCATCACGCTGTTCCCGAAGGACACGCTCGAGCACAACATCGTGCTCGCGCTGCTCGGGCTGTCGAAAACCCGCTGGAACGCCTTCGGCTCTCTCGCCGGACACACCGGGCTCTACGAGGAGGCGCGCCGCTCGCTCGCGCTCGTGGGCCTGGAGCACCTCGCGCGGCGCCCGATCGCCGAGGTCGCCTACGGGGAGAGGCGCCGCGTCGAGATCGCGATGGCGCTGGCGCAGAAGCCCAGGCTGCTGCTGCTCGACGAACCGCTCGCCGGACTCTCGCGCGAGGAGCGCACCGCGCTGAAGGCGCTGATCGCCGGCATCCCGCGCGAGGTGACGGTGGTCATGATCGAGCACGACATGGACACCGCGCTCGACCTGGCCGAGCGGATCACGGTGCTTCACTACGGCAGCGTCATCGTCGAGGGCACGCGCGCCGAGGTCGTCGCGGACCCGAAGACGCGCGAGATCTATCTTGGCGACTGAGTTGCCCGCGCTCGCGCTCGCCGGCGTGGACGCGCACTACGGCGACAGCCACGTCCTGCACGGGGTCTCGTTCTCGCTCGGCGCCGGACGGGTGCTCGCGCTGCTGGGCCGCAACGGCGCGGGCAAGACCACCTGCATGTCCACCATCATCGGCTTCCTCGCGCCGCGCGAGGGCGAGATCCGCCTGTTCGGCGAGCCGATCGCGCGGCTCGCTCCCGAGGCGATCGCCCGCAGGGGCGTCGGGCTGGTGCCGCAGGGCCGGCGCATCTTCCCCACGCTGACGGTCCGCGAGAACCTGGTCGTCGCGCGGCAGTCCCGCGGCGGCGGCGCCTGGACGCTCGAGCGCGTCTTCGACCTGTTTCCGCGGCTGCAGGAGCGCTCCCAGCAGGCCGCCGGCTCGCTCTCCGGCGGCGAGCAGCAGATGCTCGCGATCGGCCGGGCACTGATGGGCAACCCTCGCGTGCTCCTGATGGACGAGCCCTCCGAAGGGCTTGCGCCCCGGATCGTGGCCGAGGTCGGGCAGACCATCGCCCGACTGAAGCAACAGGGCCTGTCCATCGTGCTCGTCGAGCAGAACATCAAGCTCGCGCTCGGCCTCGCCGACGACGTCGTCATGCTGAACACCGGGCAGGTCGCTTTCACGGGAAGCGTCGAGGACGTGCGCAGCAACGAGGCCGTCCTCACCCAGCACCTGGGCGTGTTCTAGATGCCGGCTCCTGCCCATGTCATTCCGAGCGCAGCGAGGAATCTGCTTTTGAATCGTCGAAAAAGCAGATTCCTCGGCTTTCAGCCTCGGAATGACAGTTCACTTTGATTCGGGTTCCGATTCAAGACCAACAAGGGGAGACCACCATGATGTTCACCTGCGTACCCTGCGGCGATCCCTGGCATGGCCCCGCTCTCGCCGCGCGCAAGGGTGTCGCGAAGACCGCGCGCGCCCCGCGCGCCGCGGCGCGCAGCGCCGCATCCCCCAGGATCGCGCGCGACAGGAAGGGACGCAGCCTGCGCGTCGACATCCACTGCCACTATCTCAATTCCGAAGTCCAGGCGAAGCTCGCGCCCCTCGATCCCGCGCGGCACGACCCGTCCCGCGTCTTCGCCAACGCGCTCACCAGCGAGGTGAACCTCAAGCAGATGCGCGACCGCGCGGCCAAGCTCTCCACGATCGAGGTGCGGCTGAAGGACATGGACCGCATGGGCATCGACGTCCAGGCGGTATCGCCGGCGCCGAACCAGTGCTGCTACTGGACCGAGCCGGGATTCGGCCTGGAGATCTCGCGGGCCGTGAACGACCGCCTGGCCCAGATCGTCGCCACCTGGCCGGAGCGCTTCGTGGGCCTCGGGACCGTGCCGCTGCAGAACGTCGAGCTGGCCGTGGCCGAGCTCGACCGCTGCGTGAAGAAGCTCGGCCTGCGCGGGGTGGAGATCAACCCGAACGTCAACGGCATGGACCTCGCCGACCCGAGGCTCGGACTGGACAGGTTCTTCGCCCGGGTGCAGGAGCTGGGCGTGGTGATCTTCATGCATCCGCTGGGATACACCCAGGGCGAGCGGCTGACCGACCACTATTTCAACAACGTCATCGGCAATCCGCTCGAGACGACGGTCGCGGCGAGCCACCTGATCTTCGACGGCGTGATGGAACGCCATCCGAGGCTCAAGATCGTGCTGCCGCACTCGGGGGGCTATCTCGCCCATTACTGGGCGAGGATGGACCACGCGCACCGGGCGCGGCCCGACTGCCACACGACGATCAGGAAGCCGCCGTCGAGCTACCTGCGGAAATTCTATTTCGACACCATCACCTTCGATCGCGACATGCTGCGCCACCTGATCGACAAGTGGGGCGACGACCACGTGCTGCTCGGCACGGACTATCCCTACGACATGGGGGAGGTGGACCCGGTCGGCCTGATCGAGGGCGTGCCGCGGCTCGCGCGCGCGGAGAAGGACCGCATCATGGGCGGAAACGCCGCGCGATTGCTCGGGATCAAGCGCTAGACGCGAGGCAGGCCATTGCATACAGACGTGATTCCGTCATTCCCGCGAAAGCGGGAATCCAGGATCGTCATGCCCTTACTGGATCCCCGCTTTCGCAGGGATGACTCATCCTGAAGTCGTTTTGAATCGGAGCGGAAATGAACAAGTCGGCAAGTCCAGTTGGAGTGATCGGCCTGGGCATCATGGGGTCGGCGATGTCGGCGAACCTCGTGAAGGCCGGGTTCGAGATCATCGGCTACGACACCGTCGCCGCGCGGCAGACCGCGCTTTCGCGCGCCGGCGGGCGCCCCGCGCGAAGCGCCGTGGACGTCGGCAAGCGTGCGCCCGTCGTCATCACCTCGCTGCCCTCCGCCGATGCCCTGGCCGCGGTGAGCGCGCAGTTGGCGCAGGCCGGCCGCAAGGGCCAGATCGTCGTAGAAACGAGCACCCTGCCCCTGGAGGTCAAGGAAGCCGCGCGCAAGCTCCTCGCGCCCCGCGGCATCGTGCTGCTCGACTGCCCCTTGAGCGGAACGGGCGCGCAGGCGCGCACCAAGGACCTCGTCGTGTTCGCCAGCGGCGACGCGGGCGCCTACCGGAAATGCATCCCGGTATTCCAGGGAATCGCGCGCAAGCATTTCCTCGTCGGAGCGTTCGGCGACGGCTCGAAGATGAAATTCATCGCCAATCTCCTGGTGGCGATCCACAACGTCGCCGCCGCCGAGGCGATGGTCCTCGGCATGAAGGCCGGCCTGGACCCCGCGCAGGTCCTCGCAGTGGTCACGAGCGGCGCCGGGACCTCGCGCATGCTCGAGGTGCGCGGCCCGATGATGGTCAAGGGCGACTACTCGGAGGCCACCATGAAGGTCGAGGTGTGGCAGAAGGACATGAAGATCATCGGCGAATACGCGCGCTCGATCGACTGTCCCACGCCGCTGTTCCTGGCGAGCGCGCCGTTCTACACCGCCGCCATGGCCATGGGCCGCGGCAGCGAGGACACCGGGGCGGTGTGCGCGGTCCTGGAGGAGATGGCCTGCACCAAGCGCGCAGCACGGCAGCGCCGCCGCAGGCCGAAGGCGTAGCTTGCAGCGCCCCACCCATATGGATTCGGCATGCCAGCGATAACCTGGCATGGATTGCGGCGGGCACTTCGTAGTGCTCTAATTGAACGGCAATACATTAGAACAACAGGAGGAGCGAGAGATGAAACTGGAGCGTGCTGAAGTCGCCGCGCTGGCCGTGGCGCTGGTTGCCAGCCTTACGTTTGCGGCCGTGGCGCATGCGCAGGGAAAATGGACCAAGCTTGCGCCGTTCCCCGAGCCGTCGGAGGAGCTGCTGGGCGCGGCGGCGAACGGGAAGATGTACGTCTTCGCGGGCCTCGCGCCGGGCTGGAAGCCCCGGGCCCTGGTCTACGAATACGATCCGGCCACCGACAAGTGGGCGAAGAAGAAGCCGATGGCCCTGCCCTCGCACCACGTCGCAATCACCGATTACAAAGGCAAGATCTACGCCTTCGGCGGCTTCGTGCTGCCCCAATCGGGCCCGCCGTCCTGGGTGCCGATCGACAACGCGTGGGAATACGATCCCGCCACCGATGCGTGGAAGGCGCTCGCGCCGATGCCGACCAAGCGCGGCTCGCCCGTGGCCGCGGCGGTGGGCGACAAAATCTACGTCATCGGCGGCGCCGTTGCCGGACCGAAGGAAACCGCCGTGCATCCCGCGCGCGCGCATTACTCGGTGGGCACCGTCGAGGAATACGATCCCGCCACGAACTCCTGGCGCGAGCGCGCCCCGATGCCCACGCCCCGCAACCACGCCACGGTCGGCGTGGTGAGCGGAAAGATCTACGTGGTTGGAGGTCGCGTCGGCGCGGCGTTCGTCTCCGGCGGCAGCAGCAACATCGGCGTCATCGAGGCCTACGATCCGGCCGCGGACCTGTGGAGCCGGGGACTGCCGCGCATGCCCACGGCGCGCAGCGCCGGTGCGGGCGGGGCCTGGGGCGGGCGCATCTACGTCACCGGCGGCGAATTCCAGGACTATCGGATGATGGCCACGCTGCGCTCGTTCGAGGCCTTCGACCCGGCGACGAACACCTGGAGCACCCTGCCATCGATGCCGGTATCGCGCCACGGGCTGGCCGGCGCCGTGATCGGCAATCGCCTGCACATGGTAAGCGGCGACGTCCAGTCCGCCGGGTCGGGCGTGCACGTCGACACCGAGGAGCACGACGTCTTCACGTTCGAGGGCGTGAACAAGTAGCAAGCGTGCGGCGCGCCGTTCTCGACGCGCCGCGCCGGCGCTTACGCGGCGTCCTTCTCCTCTTCGGCCGGAGTGCCGCTCGCGGTCATCGCCTCGAGCACGCACCGGCGGATATCCTCGCGGTCCCCGCCGGCGACGCGCGCATCGAGCGCGATCCGCGCCGGGCGGTGAAACACCAGGATGCGATCGCCGAGCTGCAGGGCCTCGCTGATCGAGTGCGTGACGAAGACGCTGGTCGTGCCGTTCTCCTTCACGAGTTGCAGGTACTCCTCGCGCAGCCGCTGGCCGGTCAGCTCATCGAGCGCCGAGAACGGTTCGTCGCACAGCAGGATCTCGGGACCCACGGCGAAGGCGCGCGCGATCGAGACGCGCTGGCGCATGCCGCCCGAGAGCGCATGCGGGAAATCGCTCTCGTGGCCCTTGAGCCCCAGCCGCTCCAGCCAGCCGAGCGCGACGGCGCGCCGCTCCTCCTTGTCCCTGCCGAGCAGCTCGATGCCGAGCTCGACGTTCTGCAGCGCGGTGCGCCAGGGCATCAGCCGGTCGCCCTGGAAGACGACGGCGATCCTGCCGCGAAACCAGTTGAACTCGCGGAACGGATCGCGGCCGAGCGCGCGTACCGTTCCCGAGGTAGGCTCGATCAGGCCCGCGAGCAGGTTGAACATGGTCGACTTGCCGCAGCCGGTCCGGCCCAGCACCGCGACCCTCTCGCCCCGTGCGACCTCGAAGCTCAGGTTCTCGACGGCGAGAAACGATTCCTCGCGCCCCTCGGGGAGAAGGAAGCGCTTCACCACGTCGCGGAACACGATCGCCGAGTCGCCGGCGTCGCTCATGCCGAGCGCTCCGCCGTCGGGCGGTAGGCAAGCAGCCAGCGCTCGAGGCGGATGATGACCTGCTGCACCACGAGCACGAACGCGACCAGCATCAGCGTCCAGGCGAGCGCGCCCGCCATGTCGAACAACTGTTGCTGCTGCAGGAGCTGGTAGCCGATGCCGCCCGTGGCCCCCACCAGCTCGGCCACCACCACCACGCGCGAGGCGTTGCCGAGATTCACCTTCCACGCGGTAAGCATCCCGGGCACGATGGTCGGCAGTATCAGCACGCGGAACAGGTCGCGCCTGCCCGGCCGGAAGGAAAGCGTCATTTCGAACAGTTCCTTGGACATCGAGCGGTAGGCGTCGAGGATCTGGAAGCTGAACGCGGACACGGTGGTCGTCACCATGATGAAGAAGATGCGCGGCTCGGTGCCCTTGAACCAGATGATCGCGATCACCACCCACGACAGCGCAGGGATGCCCTGGATAAAGTTGAGCAGCGGAAACAGGTAGCGGTAGCTGCGCTCCGAGCGCCCCATCACGAAGGCGATCACGACCCCGAGCAGGAACGAGCCGGCGAGGCCGGCGAAGATCCGTCCCGCGGTCGCGCCCGCGTTCGCCAGGCTCTCCGCGTCGATGAAGATGGCGAAGAACTTCTGCGCGATCGCGGGTACCGGCGGGAACAGGAAGGGCGGGAAGAAGTATGAAGCGAACTGCCACACGAGCACGAGGCCGCCCAGCGCCACCACCGTTTCGGTCCGCGGCTTGTACCAGGCGCTCATCGCAGCGCTCCAGCCCGGCGGCCTACTCCATGCGCTCGGCGTAGATGCTCGCCGCCGACGGCGCTTTCGGCAGGTAATCGATCGCCTGGCCGGCGCGATAGACGGCCTCGATCTCCTTGCGCAGTTCGCCCGCCGGGCGCACGTTCATGCCCAGGCGGACGTTGTCGCGTATCAGCTTCTCCAGTTGCGCGAGTCCCGACGCGTCGGCCTTGGGAGAGATCAGCTTGGCCGCCGCCGCGGGATTGGCCGCGACCCACTCGGCCGCCTGCTTGTAGGTGCGGTACAACGCGGGAATGCTCGACTTGTTCTTCTCGATCCAGCCGATGTGCGCGGCGACGCCCAGGTAGGGGATCTTGTCGCCGCCTGCGAATGCGCGCCATTGCCCGGCGATGTCCAGGTCCAGCGCGCGCAGCGAGGGCTTGCTCGCGATGAGCGTGGAGTAGCCGGGCTCCCAGAGGTGCACCGCATCGGCGCGGTTGGCCATCGCGTAGCCGATCAGCCCGGGCGTCGCGGTGTTGATGACCTCGACCTTGGTCATGTCGACCTTCTGCTGCCGCGCAAGCCAGGCGAGCATCTTGTAGTTGGTGGTTCCGGTCGCCGCGGCGAGCTGCTTGCCCGGCAGGTCGGCGAGGGTCTTGATCCCGGGCTTGTCGGTGACCACCGCGCCCCAGAAATCGAACAGGTTGAACAGGTAGCTGACTTTCACGCCGCGCGCGTCGGCCAATCCGACGGTGAGCAGGGCCGCACTGCCGCCGACCTGGAATTCGCCGCCGTTGAACTGGGTCGCGTAGGCATCCGGCGTGCGCGCCTGAAACTCGAGCTCCAGTCCGTTCGCCTCGTCGAGCTTGCGGGCCTTGATCACCGGGGGCAGGAAGGCCCCGAGCGAAGGCGGGCCGAACACCACGATCTCGATCTTCTGGCGCGCCTGGGCCTGCGCGGCTCCGGCCGCGAGCGCGAGCGACACGGCCAGCGCGGCAAGAATTCCGATCCTTCCCATTGCGAACATCTTCATGTGCCGGCCTCGCCAGTTTTTTTCGGCCACCATCATAGTCCCTTCTCCTCCGATTCGTCTCCTAACTCTCACATGTCGACAGAGTCGGCCAAGATTTTGGGTTCATATAGGTCTCCCGATTTTACGCAGTTGCGAAGTTGCAACTGCGTAAAATCGGGAGAGTTGGGATGGCAAATCACCTACCGCCTTCCCAATCGCGCACGCCGGCGCGCGCCGGTGGCCGCCCTGACGATCGGCAACCGGAACAGCCCGGCCTCGAGCAGCGCCGTCATTTCGGCGCGCACGATGTGCTCGATCTGGTCGATCGCCGCCGTGCGGGTCGGCGAGACCGGACGCGCGAGCACGAGGATGCGGTGCAGGTTGGCGGTTTCCACCTCGCAGGCATCCACCCTGCCCGCGGCGATTTCCGAGTGGAACGCCGAGACCGGCATGATCGTAGTCCCGATGCCCGCCAGCAGCAGCCCCCGGATGGCCTCGACGGAATCGACTTCCGCCTCGACGCGGACCTGGGTCCCGAAGCTCGCGAGCTGCTCGTCGATGACGGCGCGCATGCCCCCGGAGACGATAAGGGGCGTGCGCGACAGCTCGACCAGGGAAAACGAGCGCACGGCGCCGCGCACGCCCGGCGGGGAAATCACCACCAGCGGCTCGGAAAAAAGCGGCGTGAGCGAAAGCGCGCGCGAGCGCGGCGGGTTGGTCATCACGGCGACATCGAGCCGCCCGGTGAGCAGCGCATCCAGGAGCTGCGGGCTGAACCCCTCCATGACCTGGAGCGTGATCAGCGGGCATTGCTGGCGCGCCCGGGTGATGCATCCGGGCAGCAGCAGCGGCGCGAGCGTCGGCGAAGTCCCGATCACGACCTTGCCGCGCGGGGTCTCGGCGACCCCGTGCACGTGCTCGCGCGCGCGGGCGACTTCCAGGACGATCCGCCTCGCGTATTCCAGGAAGTCCCGCCCGCTGGTCGTGAGCCGCACCCCGCGGGGCAGGCGAAGCAGAAGCTGCGTGCCGAGCTCGGCCTCGAGCTGCTGCACGTGCCGGGTCAGCGCGGGCTGGGTAACACCGAGCTTGTGCGCGGTCCGCGTGATGCTGCCCTCGTCGGCGATCTGCAGGAAGTACTGGATTCCGCGTAGCTCCATCGACACCGTCCCCGATCGACTGCCCCGCGATCAGCAGGGCGATAACAAACCAGCATGCGGCCGGATGCTTCCCGGCCCCGGCCTCCTGCGCGTGATGCACCGGCGGGCCGCCCGGGCGTCCAAGCCATAATGCATATGCATGTCAAGCATAGCAAATCGCGATTTGTGCCACAGCACCGCCGGTGCTCTAATGGCGCCACGGTGCCGCAGGCGCGCGTACGTCGGTGCCGCAGGCGCGCAAGACAATCAAGAGGAGATCGTCCCGATGAAAAGGATAGGAGTGGGGATCGTCGGCACGGGCTGGTGCGGGGGCATCCGCGCCGATACCTGCGCGGCAAACGCCCTGGTGGAGAGCCTGCATCTGGCCGAAGTGCGGCCCGAGCGGCTCGCCGAAGTCGCACAGGCGACCGGCGCGCGCACCGCCACGACCGACTATCGGGAACTGCTCGACATCGATGCGATCGAGGCGGTGTACGTTTCGGCGACGCCCGAGACCCTCCACTACCCCATGGCGCGGGACTTCCTGTCCGCCGGCAAGCACGTCTTCCTCGAAAAGCCCATGGCGCTGGAGCTCGCCGAGGCCGACGAACTGGTCGCCCTGGCGCGCAAGCGCGGGCTCAAGTTCTCGATCGGCTATTCGCAGCGTTTCAATCCCAAGTTCGCCTATGTCCGCAAGTCGATCCGGGAAGGCACGATCGGCCGCCCGGTGAGCGCGCTGGTGAGCCGGCATATCACGCGCAATCTCGGCAAGAAGATCAGCGGGCGCGTGAAGCTTTCCCCCGCCGCGATGGAATCCACGCACGACCTGGATTTCGTGCTCTGGTGCCTGGAGCCCGCCAAGCCGGTGCGCGTCTACTCCCAGGCCAACTACGGCATCATGCAGGAGACCACCGGTGCGCCGATCGCCGACACGCAGTGGATCACGGTCACCATGGATACGGGACTGTCGTTCGTCGTCGGCGGCGGCTGGACGCTGCCGCCGGGATATCCGAATTTCTCGACCACGTGGATCGAGATGGTCGGAACGGAGGGCGCGGTGATCGTCGACGACAGCCACCGCGACGTGGTGCTGAACACGATGAGCAAGGGGATGGTACTGCCGATGTCGACCATGCCCGGGGAGCCCGTGGACCACACCTACGCCGGGCCGATGGCCGCCGAGACGATCCACTTCCTCGAGGCGGTCGTCCACGATCGCCCGGTGATGGTGACTCCGGAACACGCGCGCATGGTCATGGAGGTCTATATCGCGGCCGACCTGTCGGCCGAGCGCAACGAGCCGGTGACGCTGCCGCTCGCGGGGACGAAGCCGGTGCGGGCGGTCGCATGAGCGCGTTGACTGAACCGGCGAGGCTCGTCTTGGTTTTCAATATGTCTCCTGATTTCGTGCAGTTGCGAAGTTGCAACTGCACGAAATCAGGAGATTTGGGATGGCAATTCTGGGCACCCCGCGCGCTTCCGGCAATGCCCGCCTAGGAACAACATGCCCAGGAAGAATCCCAAGCGCATCGGCCTCGCCATCGTCGGCGCGGGCCGCGTCGGACTGTTCCGCGGCGAGGTCGCCGCCCGCCATCCCCAGGTCGATTTCATCGGCCTCGCCGACATCAAGCCCGAGCGCCTGAAGCTGGTCGGGGAAAAGGTCGGCGCCGACTACGTCACGACCGATTTCCGCGAGCTGCTCGCGCGGCCTGAAGTCACCGCGGCGGTCATCGCCACCGACGAGCACCTGCACGTCGATCCGATCCTCGCCGCGGTGGAACGCGGCTTGCCGCTTTTCATCGAGAAGCCGCTCGCAACCGAGCTGGCCGACTCGGAGCGCGTGCTCGCGGCGATCCAGAAGTCCGGGCTGGACGCCGTGGTCGGCTACACGCAGCGCTTCCGCCGGCGCTGGCTGGCGGCGAAGGAGAAGGTGCGGACCGGCCAGCTCGGCGACGTGACCATGGTGACCTCGCGCGCGTTCATGAACCGGCTGGTGGCGCTGGACAACTACAAGCGCACCAGCGATCCGACCCGGATCTCGCCGATGGTGATCTCGGGAACGCACGCGCTGGACATCGTCATGTGGATGATGGAGGCGAAGCGCCCGGTGGAGATCTACGCGCGCTCGGTGGACAGGGCGCTCGGTCCCATCTGCAAGGGCACCGACGGCACCGCCGGCCTGATCACCTTCGAGGACGGGAGCATGTATCACGCGGCGATCTCCTGGGCGCTGCCGATCATCTGGCCCGGCGCGGTCTACAGCCTCGAGGTGGGCGTGGTCGGCACCGAAGGCGTGCTCACGATCGACGATACGCACCGCGACATCGTGCTCGCGACCACGATTTCCCAGTCCGAGGGCTACGCGCCGGACACGAGCCGGCGCGTGGATTTCATGGGCAGCTATCCTCCGGGGGACATCGCCTTCGGCGAGCTGCGCGGGCCCATGCGCGACGAGACCGAGCAGTGGCTCAACCGCATCGCGCTGGACCTTCCCACGCAGCATGCCACCGCCGCCGAGGCGCATAACCGGCTGATGCTGACCAAGGCCTTCGACCTCTCGGCGAAGCGCAGGAAGCCGGTGGCGCTGCCGATCACGCCGCAGGATGAGGCCAGGTAGGCCGGATTCGCGAGGAGGAGGGAGACCGCCATGAGAATCGTTCATGCATTCGCGTTCGCATTGATGTCGCTCGCGCTCGGCGGCGCGCCGACCGCCGCGCAGGCGCAGTCCGGGTACCCGCAGAAGCCGGTGCGGATGATCATTCCGTTCGCGCCGGGGGGCGCATCCGATTTCGTCGGGCGCATCATCCAGCCGCACCTCGGGGAGCGGCTCGGACAGCAGATCGTGATCGAGAACCGCGCCGGGGCCGCGGGCAACATCGGCCTGGAAGCCGCGGCGAGGGCCGCGCCGGACGGCTACACGATCTATCTGGGCAACATCGGGACCGTCGCCATCAATCCGGCGGTGTTCTCGAAGATGCCCGTCAACCCGCTCAAGGATTTCGTTCCGGTGACGCTGGTCGTCGACGTGCCGAGCGCCCTGGTGGTGAACCCGTCCTACGCGGTCAACACCCCGAAGGAGTTCGCCGCCGATGCCAAGCAGCGCCCCGGGAAGATCAACTTCGCCTCTCCGGGCAGCGGGAGCCAGAACCGCCTGGAGATGGAGCTGTTCCGGAACATGGAACGCCTGGACATGGTGCACGTGCCCTACAAGGGCGGCGCGGGCCCGGCGGTCACGGGTCTGGTCGCAGGAGAAACTACGGTCATGTTCACGACGCTTCCCTCGGCGATCGGCATGCTGCGCGGAAACCGCCTGAGAGCGCTTGCGGTCACCAGCGCGAAGCGGCTCGAGCAGTTGCCCTCGGTCCCGACCATGATCGAATCGGGCTATCCCGATTTCGTGACCAGCTCGTGGCAGGGAATATTCGTTCCCGCCGGCACCCCGAACGAGATCGTCGAGCGCCTGTATGCGGCGGCGATGCAGACCATGAGGACCCCCGACGTCGTCGAGCGTCTGGGCAAGGGCGGCGTCGCCGTGGCCACGAGCGCGAACCCCGCGGCATTCGCCGAATTCGTCGCAGCGGAGACGCGGCGCTGGGGGAAGGTCGCGAAGGATTCCGGAGCGACGGTCGACTGATTTGTCCGGCGAAGACCGGCTGCGGCGGATCCGCCGTCTTGGCGTCCCGTACCTGATTCGGGGATAATCGGCGGCGAGGCTGCGCAGGCATCGTCAACGCACCACTCTGGCCACGAATATCGGAATTCACTCAAGCGCCCACACCTGATCTGGAGAAAGCAAGATGGCAAACGTTGGCATGGTTGGATTGGACTGGCAGCAGCGCATCAACTGGGACCGGCTGCGCACGTACCGCCTGGAGCGCGCGCGCGAGCGCATGAAGGCCCACGGCCTGGGCGCGATGCTGTGCATGTACGACGAGAACTGCCGCTACATCACCGGCACCCTCACCCCGGGCTGGAACCGCCTGAAGCCGGGCCTTCGCTACGCGCTGCTGTGCGGCGACGACGCGCCGGTGCTGTTCGAGCAGGGCGACATCGGCCTGCACATCCAGAAGCACTCGCCGTGGATCCCGAAGGAGAACGTGCGCTGGTCCTACGCCTGGATCAAGGGCGCCGCGGGCCCGGCATCGCTGCAGCAGGTGACCAAGTTCACCAACGCCATCAAGCAGGAGATGAAGAAGCGCGGCGTCGAGGGCATGAAGCTCGGCGTGGACTTCGTCGACATCAACATGATCCAGATCTTCAAGGACGCGAAGATCGACTGGGTCGACGGCATGACCCCGATGATGGAAGCGCGCGCGGTCAAGAACGAGGACGAGCAGGAGTGCATGCGCCAGGTCGGCGCGATCGGCGACGCCGCGCACTGGGAGACCATGAAGTTCCTCAAGCCCGGCCTGACCGAGAACCAGGTCACCGCGCACATCATGGAATTCCTCTACAACATCCCGGGCATGGAGGACGTCGAGGACGTGATCGTGTCCTCTGGCCTCAACACCTGGCCGAACTGGCGCAACTTCTCCGACCGCATCATCAAGCCGGGCGACATCGTGTTCATGGACCTGGCCGCGCTCACCTGGAACGGCTACAAGTCCTGCTACTACCGCACCTACTGCGTGGGCAAGGAGCCGACCCAGGAGCAGAAGGACTACTACGCGATCGCGCTCAAGTGGCTGTACGACTCGATCAAGGCGGTGAAGGTCGGAACGACCACGCGCGAGATCGCGATGAAGTGGCCCTCGGCCAAGGAGGCCTGGGGCTACGAGGAGGAAGACCAGGCCGCGGCCAACCTGTGGGGCCACGGCCTCGGACTCGCGCAGTACGACATGCCGGTCATCTCGCGCATCTGGTCGCTCGATCACCCGGTCGAGATCAAGGAAGGCATGACCTTCGCGCTCGAGACGCAGCACGGCAAGAACCACCAGTGGGGCGTGCGCATCGAGGAAATGCTGATCGTGCACAAGGACAAGATCGAGATCGTGTCCAACTTCCCGGTCGAGCAGATCACCGTCGTCGACCCGATGCCGGGGTATTCGAGCTACGGGAAGCTGTAGGTCGGGCTGAGCGGAGCGAAGCCCGACGGTTTGTT
>Ga0080064_1001543_pt1 | contig 45688 bp, 24 predicted proteins | sample Subgrocontami54m_FD_69260 | JGI IMG/M metagenome (GOLD analysis project Ga0080064, IMG submission 69260) | Subsurface groundwater microbial communities from S. Glens Falls, New York, USA - GMW46 contaminated, 5.4 m (SPADES assembly) (version 2) ...
GCCCCCCCCGGAGCAAGCTCCGGGGCATCAAGGCCAAGCGACCGCTGCGCGGATCGGGCTCCGTTTAATCGCAGGAAGGAACGTAGCAAGCTACGGGGAATGGACCCGCCTGCGATTCAAGACGCCCTACATCCCGCCGCCGAGCGGCAGCTTCACCAGCGTGCGAATCGTCACCGGCCCGAGCAGGCCCGAGGGCAGCAGCGGCGCGTCGGCCTCGTAGTGTTTCCAGGTCGCAAACGTGATGCGGCCGGTCGGGCTGCGTTCGCCGCGCAGGAGCCAGTCGGGATAGGCTTTCAGCGCCCAGCCGTTCCGCCGCGGGAGCGTCGTCCACTCGCGGTCGGCCGGCAGTTGCTCGTCACCGATCAAGCGGTTGACCCAGAGATTCGTGACCCGGATCTCGAGTTCGTTCCGACCGGCCTGCAGCGCGTGCGTCGCCTCGATCTGAAACGGCGGGCGCCACAACGTGCCAAGCTCGCGACCATTCAACTTCACCTCGGCGATCACCTGCACTCCGCCGAGATCGAGCAGCGCGCGCCGGTCCGCGCCCGGGAAACCGGCCGGCAGCTCAATCGCTGTCCGATACGTCGCCGTGCCGGAAAAGTAGCGCACCCCGGGTGTCTCGTGGTCGGACCATGAAATCAGCTTCGGCAGCGTCACCTCCGGGGGCGCGCCACCGCCCGATGGGAACCGGAGTATCCACGGGCCGGCGACGCTGAGCGTGGCCGGCATCGATTCGACGTTGCCCGTGGCGCCCCGTCCATTGGCGCGGGCAAGCTCGTAGCGGCCCGACGCCGCCACCCAGGCGCGACCCTGCGCATCAAAGCGGAAGACGGGATCCGTCGCGAAGGACATGCCGGTTTCCCGCACCGCCGGCGCAACCGGCGCCAGCTTCGGTGTCTTTTGCATCAAATCGCGAATCTCGGCGGGCGTCAGCGCGCGGGCGAACTGCTGCAGCGGCGAATGTTCGCCGTTGAAGGCCCGCACCTCGCGGCTGTGCGGCACCCCGACGCCGCCATGCACCGTCTTCGCCGTTTTCCTGCCGGTGCGCACGAGTTCGCCGTTCACGTACAGGCGGGGCGCGCCGCGCTCGAACACGACCGCGACGTGCGTCCAGGCCTTGATGGGCGCCGGGTACACGAGCGGCGCCACGAAATGATGATCGCCGTGCTCCAGCACGGTGATGCCATTGGTGCCGACGGCCAGGCCCGCGCCGGCGGAGTCGGGTTGCGTGAACACCTCGTGCCCCGGCGGCGGGAAAACCACATCGTTGCGACGCACGCTGAGGGCGCCGGTACCGCTGACGTTCTCCTTCGGCAGCGTAGTCTCCGCCATCGGCTTCACCCACACCGCGAAGGTGAAGTTGTCCCTCACGTCGACGAACGGTTTCTTCGCCGGCGGCGGTGGGGTCAGCGAGACGGCGCCGGTCTCGATCAGCATCGAGCCGTTCCGCTTCACGGCGATCACGCGATCCGCCGCGGGTGCACCCGTGCGGCGAAACACCACAAAGACCGAGCCACGCGGCTCCAGGCTCAGCGGCACCCGGGTTCGGCCGCCGGCAAAATCGAAAACGCGCACCGGTTCGATCGCACCACGGTCGGCGTGCCACAACTCCGGCGCCGCGCCAGCGACGCGAAATGACGCCACGATGGCGGTCGGCGCATCGCCGAGATTCGCCACAAAATAGATTTCGCGATCCGGCAGTGTGCGGTGAATGGAGCGGATCGGCGGACGATCCATCTCCGCCGCGCGAAACGCGAAATCCGGCTCGGCGCCGATGCGGGCGAGGACTTCCTCGAGCGTCGCGCCCCAGGCGATCGTGCCCTTCGTCCACGGGCCGCGCTGCGGCCCCTCGCTGTTGCCCCATAACTCGGCGACGAGCTGCTTCACTTCCTGATCGCACTCCGGATAGCCGCTCAGGCTCGGCGAATGCAGCGGAGGCGCGCCGATCACGACCGCGCCGGCCTGCACGAACTCGCGAATCTTTCGCAGCAGCGCCGGCGTCATCAACCGCTGTTCCGGCAGCACGAGCACGCGGTAACTCATCCCGTCGGACAACACGAGCCGGCCGTCCTTCACCGTCATGCGCGTGCGCACGACTTCGTCCGAGCAGAAATCGAAATCGTAACCTGCCGGCACCGCCGGCTTGAGGTGCGCGATGTTCGCGGGGTTGTTGATGCCTTCCTCGCTCTGCAGGTAGCAGAGGTCGGCGACGAACCGGCCCTGCCGCAGCACCTGCTGGCAGCGCGCCAGGTATTCGTGCCACGGCTTCGTCTGCTCCCACCACGTCGCGGTTCGCTCGTACTCCACGCCCCACGGGCCCATCGTCATGCCGGGCTTCCGCTCATCGATCCACGGCTGGAGCGAGTAACGGTGAAAGATGAACTGGTTGATGCCGGCGCAAAACGCGGCGTCGCCAATCGCCTTCAACGTGTACGGGTGATTGCGCTGCCGGCCGTTGGCATCGTTCGCCGTGAAGGCCTCCGCCGCGATCAGGTTCTTGCCGTAGATGTGGCCGGCCGAGGTCATCGTCTTCACGCTCGCATGCATCAGCGTCGGATCGCGCGTCGTCCAAAATTCCGCGATCGGGAGATCGGACCGGCCCGTGTAGCTGAGACAGTCGAACGGACCATTGCTGTAGCCCTCGAGCGAAAATCGCCGGCCGGTCTCGTGCGCGCGCTCGGCGAAACGCTGCGCGTAGTTTTCGTTCAACAGCTCGGAAATCGTCCGGCGCACATCCCAGAGGAACCGCTCGGTCAGCGCCGCGCTCTCGATCGCGCGGCCCGTGAACGCCGGCAGCCACGGCACCAGATCGTAACCGCGCCGCTGACGAAACGCTTCGCCAAAGCCGGTCGTCCAGTTCTGGAAGCCGACCTCCCAGCTGTCGACGTGAACCGTCGTGAGCGCGGGGCCGCCCTTCGCGCCGATGTCCTTGATCACGGTGCCGACGAACGCATCGTAGTGCCGGTCCACCGCGGCGCGGCTGAGCTTGTCGACTTCGAGCCCCCTTCCTTCGGTGGGCGACGGATAGTTCGGTTTGCCAGTCGAAGTGTGGCCGAACCGCACGATCGTCCAGTCGCCGGCCGGCACGTCCCACGTCAGCCGACCGTCGCGAAATCGCGCCGTGAGATCGAGGATTCGGCCGCGATCGACCACCGCGCGGGCATCGATGGCGGCGGCCACGTCCGGCAACGCGATGGTGCCGAGCCCGGATTTCGCGGCGAATTTGTCGATCCGCGGCGGCGGCTTGGCGCCGGCGGCCGTTTCAGCCGGCGGCGTGGGAAACGCGAGCACGGCAATGTCGCGATAAAATTTCTCGACTGCTTCGGGCTGCTCGACCGCGGCATCGAAGCGCGCCGGGCCGGTGATGCGTTGTTCCTTCCACACGACCTTTTGCATCGACTGCTCGGCGGTAATCCACGGGCCGCCGCTGCCGGTCCAGCCGGCGTCGTTGTTCAAATTGATTTTCAGCCCGAGCCGCACCGCTTCCCCCGCGGCAAACGCGAACAGCTCGCGCCACGGCTGGCTCATGAACCGCGCGAGGCCTGGAATGGCGCCCTGATCGACTTCCATGATCAGCACGCCGCCGATGCCGACGCGCTTCATTGCCTCGAGATCGGCGGTAATGCCGGCCCGGGTGATGTTGCCGTCGGACCAAAACCAATACACCCACGGCTTCGCCTCCTCCGGCGGATGGGCGAAGGCCGCCTCGAGCCGCGGCTGCGCGCCGCGGGCGCTGGCCCCGACGAGGCAAATCGCCAGGCCGAGCAGGAATACCGATGCACGCCTCATATTACTTCCCAGATAGAATGCGCCGGGTGGGGCCGGTTCTCCGAACCGGCCTGAGTTCCCGCGTGAATCGCATGATTGATCGCGAAAACAGCGCGAAACTCAGGCCGGCTCGGAGAGCCGGCCCCACCTTTCAGAACTGCATTTCGAAAAACCATACGCGCCCTCCTCATACCATGCTCGCCCTCCTCACGGCCCCCGCGTTCCGAGATAATTCCCATAGCCCACCACGAGCGTCGATACGATCAACACCGCCACGCCGAGCCCGAACAAACCATGCGCGCGCCGGCTCGTGCCGCGCCACTCGTGCAACGCCCAGCCCCACAGCGCGCTGAAAATGATGATGCTCGCCATGTGCAGCGTCCACGAGCTGAACCGGAACGCGCCCATCTGCGTTTCGCCCATGGTGTAGAAGAAGAACTGGAAATACCACGTCACGCCCGCGAGTGCACACCAGAGCAGGTTGGGCAGCCGCGGCACCGGTTCGCCGGTCGGCGCCGACGCGGCGAGATATTCGCGCGCCGTGCGGTTGCGAATTCCCAGCGCGATGCACCAGATCGCATTGCTCGTGAACCCGCCGAGGAGAATCACCACGAGTTTCGGCAGCCCGGTCCACAACGGCGCCGTGCCCGCTTTCGCCGTCAGTTCCGCGAGCGGCGCGGCGGCATCGAGCCCGAACGCGAAGCACGCGCTCATCACGCCGCAGAACAGCGCCACGCCGAGCCCTTTCCTGAAATTGAATTCCTTCACCGACGCCTTCTTCGCGTCCTCCGGCAACTCGCGTTCCTTCGCGATCCCCGCGAGCGCGGAGAGCGCAATCCCGAACACGCACACCGCGATCCCCAGCAGCGTCACCTTGCCGGCCGAGGTCGCCGCGATCGTGCCGAGCGTCCCCTTGAACAGCGGCGGGATCAGCGTGCCGCAGACGGCGCAAATCCCGAGCGCCACGCCGTAACCGAGCGACATCCCGAGGTAGCGCATGGTGAGCCCAAAGGTCAGCCCGCCCAGTCCCCAGAGCAGTCCGAAGCACCAAGCCCAGCACAACGCGCCCGCCGGCGCGCGGCTCAGCACGCCCAGGAGATCGCTCGTCAGCACGAGCCCGACCGCCCACGGCGCCACGATCCAGCTGAAGAATCCGCCGACGAGCCAGTAGGTTTCCCACGACCAGCGTCTCACCCCGCGGTATGGCACGTAGAAGCTGGCCGCAGCGAGCCCGCCGAGCCAGTGAAACGCAACGCCGAGGAAGGGGTTGGAGGTCATATCGAACAAAGGCTTGGCGCGAAAGCCGGCACCATGCGGCGCCCAAGCCACTCGCCGGTCATCCTGATGCGATCGCCCAGGGTGTTGAACGACGCGTAGTCAATCGCCGGTTCAGGCGCGAGGTTGAACACGATCACCGGCACCTCGACGCGCAATACGACCGGCACCACGGTCGACGAGAGCGCGTAGGTGGAGACGTGCAGAAAAATCAAATCAACCTCGGCGCGGCGAAACTCGCGGCCGGCGGCGTAGGCGCGGTCGGGGTTGTCGACGAGCCCGCGGTTGACGACCTCGACGCCGGGGCGCGCGAGCTTGGCCGCGACACGCGCGACGTAACCCTCGAGGCGTGCCTTGAGGCCGGCGAACTGCGGCCAGCAGGCGTCGAGGGCGATCCCGAAGAGTCCGACTTTCAGTGGAGAGATCATGACGGATTATTCGAGCCCTTTGACGGTTTCCAAACGCACCGGCCCGAGCAGGCCGGACTCGAGGAGCGCCACGTCGGGCTTGAAGGGATTGCGCGTGGTCCACGTCCGACGCTTTGCCGCTGGCAGGCCGGCGTCGCCGATCAACCGGTTGGGCCAGAGGTTCGCGACGGTGATTTCCAGATCGTTGCCGCCCGCCTGAATAGCCGGGGAGACTTCCACGCGCCACGGGGCGCACCAGACCACGCCGAGATCGCGGCCGTTGAGCCGCACGCTGGCCATGTTTTTCACCAGGCCGAGGTCGAGCCAGATGGGAGCCGCGCGGTCCGCCACGGCGGCCGGGGAAAGTTCGAAGCGCTGCCGGTAGACCGCGAGGCCGGAGTAGAACTTGATCCCGGGCTCGGCCCGTTGGGACCAGTCCTCAAGCGTGGGGAAGGAAATCTTTTCCGGGCCGCCCCACTTTGGATCGAAGGCCACCTCCCACGATCCGCCCAGGACGAGCAGCGGACGTATCGTTGGATCATTCTGCCCGCCCGACCGCTGCTGGCCTGCGTCGTCGGAAAACACAATGAAGAAGGACTGCTCGGCCGCGAAGCGCAGCGGGACGCTGGTGCGGCCGGCTGCCGACGAAAACTCCGGCAGCGCGCGGCGCTCGCCCGTGAGCGGATCCCACAGCTCCGGGATCTTGCCCGCCACGCGAAACACGCAGTGCGCGTCCATCGGCCGGGCCTCGCGATTGGCCACAAAATAAATCTCCGTGCGCCCCTCGCTCCGATGCGCGTAGCGCACCGGGCCGTCCGCCTCGAAATCCGCGGGAACGCCCATCGCCTTCAGCACGCCCGCGGCGACGGCGTAGTCGCAATACTGCTCCGCCTCCTGGCCAGGCGCGGGCGGGGTCGTGACAGCGGCGTCCCAAATCACGCGGCCCCGGCCAAACGCGTGCTCCTTGACCGTGCGGCCGTCACACGGGCCCCATAGTTCGGCGGCGAGGCGGGACACTTCGTCGTCGCATCCGGGAAAACCCTGCAGCCCGGGCGACTTCCGTGGGCGCGGACCGATGACCGTCGCGCCGTCGCTGACGAGCGCGCGCACTTTGCGCAACAGCACCGGCGTCATCGTCGTGCGCTCAGGCAGCACCAGCACTCGGTAACTCATGCCGTCGGGCAGCACGAGTTGGCCGTCCCTCACGCTCACGCGTTCGCGCAGCGTCTCGGGTGCGCAGCCGTCGAAATTGTGGCCGCGCCTGTCCGGCGGTTTGCCCAGCGTGGCCGATTCCGGCGCGCGGAAAACCTGGGGAGCGCCCTCGGCCGCCAGATAGAGGATGTCGGCCACCGGCCGTCCCTGTCGCAGCATGAACTGGCACCGTGCAAGGTAGCGGTGATACGCCGGGACGAGCGGCCACCAGGTTTGCGTGCGCTCCCAATGCACGCCGTAGGACCCCATCGTCATCCCCGGCTGGCGGTCGAGCCACGGTTGATGCTGGTAGCGATGAAACGCAATCCGGTTGACGCCCGCACAAAACGCCCAGTCGCCCTGATTCTTGATCACCGCCGGATAGGCGCGCCAATCCTCGCCGGGCTGCGAGGTGAACGCCTCCGCGCCGACGATGCTGCGCCCGTTCGTATGTGCAATGGAGGTCGCCTCGATCACGCTGTAGGCGGTGTCGAATCCCTTCCACCAGAATTCGCCCATCGGAACATCCGCCACCGCGCCGAGACTCAGGTCGGCGCACGGGTTCATGTCGTAAGGTTCGCTCGAAAACGTGAGGCCATGCCGCTGCCCAAGGGCTTTCAGGCGCGTGACGTGATTGGTGATTACGAGTTCCTGCGCCGTCTGGCGCAGGTCCCAGAGAAAACGCTCGGTCGTCTCGACGCTTTCGACCACGCGTCCGGTCATTGCCGGAAGAAAACGCAGCAGATCGTAACCGCGCCGCTGTTGAAATTCCGCGCGAAAACCCGCCGACCAATTCTGCGCACTCATTTCCCAGCTGTCGAAATGCAGCGTGGTCAACCCGCGACCGGTCCGGCGGCCGGGTCCGATTTCCTTCAGCAGCAGCCCGGCGAAATGATCGAAGTGCGCGTCGAGTGCGACGGGATCGAACTTGTCGCACTCGAAACCGAGGCCTGGCGTCGGCGCGGGGCGCGTTGTCTGGCCCGTGGCGGTGCGACCGAAACGGAGGATTGTCCAATCGCCCGGCGGCACGTCCCAGACGATCCGGCCGTCGGGCGTCAGTCGCGTCGTCAGCTCCACGATCGCGTTGCGCGCAATCGACTCGCTGGCCGGCGTCTCGGGATGGTCCGCCGGCGCGGGGAGAAACGGTTTGACGCCCGGCTTCGAGGAATACGGCGCCCGCTGATACAGGGCTTTTTCCTCGATGTCCGCGATGCGGCGGTCGCCCGTGGGCGTGGGAAATGCGAGCACGGCGACGTCGCGATAATACTCGCGCCACAGCTTGGCCAGCTCGGGCGTGAGCTTATTTTCACCGAAGAACGGCGTGCGCGGCGATGGCTGCGGCAACGCGCCCTCGAAGCGCGCCGGCCCGGTGACGCGGGTCTCGCTTGCCACGAGGTGCTGCATCGACTGCTCCGGCGTCACCCACGGGCCGCCGGTGCCGCACCAACCCGGACCGGATCCCAACGCCAGCTCGATGCCCAGGCGATCAGCCTCCCGCACGGCATGCACGAACAATTCGCGCCACGCCGGGCTCATGAACTCCACCGGCCCTCGCGGGATGCCGATGTTCACCTCGAGGAAAATGGCGCCGCCGATGCCGGCCTTTTGCATGGCTTCCAGATCGCCGGTCATGCCCTCGCGGGTGAGGTTGCCGTCCATGAAATACCAATAGACCCACGGTCGCGCGGAATCCGGCGGTGCGGCGAAGCCGGCAGCGAGCGGGTGGTCCGCGGCCGCCAGCGGCGCGCCGGACCCGCCGCCAATCGCAAAAGCGCCAAGAAGAAGCCCAGCCAGCCAGACTCGGGTTTTCATAGGTTGGAGGCGAGGTGAACGGCCGGTGCGCGGGCGCCAATTCAGCAGACGCGCATGACCTCGAGGTCGAGCAGCGCACCGAGTTTTTGGATTTTTTCGGAGAGGTGTCCGACGCCCACGGCGCAGTGGTGCGCCGGGCCGTGCGAATTCCAGCGGTTGACGAACTCGCGCGCACCGCACGCGAACCGGTACCGCGAGTTCGTGTTGCCGATTTCGAGAATCGGACCCGGCACCGACTCGGCCTCGGCGCAGAGCAGCGCGAGCTTGCCGCCGTCCGCCTCGATCACCGAAAGCAGCGTCACCGGCCCGTGCTTCACGGCCATCTCGACGGAGACGCCGCGACCGACCTTGCCGTGATAAACCTGCAGCGGCCGGACCTTGGTCTTCCCCTCGGCGATGGCGATATGGCCGGGCCCATCGTGGCCCATCAACACCACGTCGTCGTTGAAATCCATCGCGTAATATTCGGTGAACGACCCGCCGGCGCCGAAGAGATCCATGATCTTCATCGCCTGGACGTTCTTCACCTCGTACTCGCCCGCGACCGGGATCCCGCGCCCCGTGAGCAGCGAGCAGCCGAGGATGATTGACGCGATCGTCGCCTCGTTCTGCGGCACGCCGCAGCCCTTGTAGTAATAGGCCAGTGAACCGAGCCGGTATTTCGCCACGAACCGGTCGAGCGCCACCGAGGTCTGCGCGGCCTGCCGCAGATCCTCCGCGGCGCAGTCGGGCTGCACGTCGAACTTCTCCCGAAACTCCGCCACCCGCGCCCGGGCGTCGGTCGCGCTCACCTCGCCGCGCAACGCGGTGAGTTCGTCGACTTCGAGGTGCTCGAGGTGCGTGCCAAACGTCGCGCACTGGAGCGTGGCGTCGGATTGGATGTCGAGCATGCCGCTGTAGGTGTGGCCCATCAGGCCGAGCCGGTTGCCGTTCATGCCGGCGGCGACGCGCGCGGCCTCGACCCAGGCGTCGATCTCACGCCAGGCGGCCTCGTCGCCGTCGAGCACCCCGGTGACTTGGTGGAACCGCACCCCGACGCGCTTGAACACGTTGGCGATTTCCGGGACCGGGCACGCATTGCAGTGCGCGAGCCACTCGCCGGTCATCTTCGTGCGATCGCCCAGCCGGTTGAAACTCGCGTAATCGATCGCCGCCGCCGGCGCCAGGTTCAGCACGATGACCGGCACCTTCGCGCGCTGGACGACGGGCAGCACCGTCGAGGAGAGCGCGTAGGTCGTGACGTGGAGGAAAATGAGGTCGACGTCCGCGCGGCGCAGTTCGCGGCCGGCGGCGAACGCGCGATCGGGCGAGTCGACGAGTCCGACATTGACGACCTCCACGCCCGGCCGCGTGAGCTTGGCCCCGACGCGCGCGACGTAGCCTTCGAGTCGTTCCTTCAGTCCCGCGAATTGCGGCCAATAGGCGTCGAGCCCAATGCCAAAGAGGCCGATGCGGACAGGAGTGTGCATGCCGGAGGTGCGGCGCATGTCGATTTTGACCCGATGCACCGCCCTCAGCCTAGCACTCGCCGCCCTCGGGTGGAATTTACGTTCTGATCATTCTGATGCAGAAAATGCCACCGCTACCGTTCGGAGGATTTGCGCGGGGCGGACCCCCGCGCCCACCGGAGTGCAACCATCGTGTAGGCGGGGTGCCCTCACCCCGCGCCGACAGACGATCGACCCCGCGCAACGCGCCTGCTCGCCCCACGCACGTTTCCGCCCGGCTGCAGGTGACGTCGCGCATCCAATGCAGCTCCGAATCACGCCCGCCTTGGCCTTCCTTCGTCAAACGTGCGAAAAATCGGCTGATCCGTAGTGTAACGTAATACGTTACACTGAGAAAATGACCCGGTCTGGGGCGGCAACTGGACGAAGGCATGCCGGAGGCGGACCTACAACCCCAGCACGCGAATCAGAGTGAAGATCAACACCGCGATCACGATCGCGGCGATCAGGCTGACGATCAGCGGCCGGACGCCCGTCCGTTTGAGCGCCGAAAACTTCGTCTCGAGTCCCACGCCCGCCATGCTGATCACGATGCAGTACTTGGAAATGCTCTCGAGCAGCGCCGCGAGATTGACGCTGTGATTGCCGCCGAAAAAGGCGACGCCGCTGAAGTTCAACTGCGGCAGCAGCCCGAGCGTCCGCAGAATCGCGACCACCAGGAACCCAAAGACGAACATCGGGAAGAGGTGCCGGTAATTGATTTGTTTCCTGGCGGCGGGCGTCGCGCGGGACTCGCCCCGCGCGTGCAGGTAACCGATCACGAACACCACCGGTGCGAGCAGGCTCACGCGCGCCAGTTTCACGATCGTGGCGGTCTCGCCGGCCTCCGGACTGAACGCGAAGCCCGCCGCCACCACCTGCGGCGTCTGGTGAATGGCCAGGCCGGCCCAGATGCCGAACGCCTTGCCGCCCATGCCGACGAGCGCGCCAATCACGGGCAGCACGAACATCGCGACCAGGCCAAGCAGCGTCACGGCGGCGACGCTGAACACGACATCCTCTTCATCGGCGTCGATCACCGGTGCGGTCGCGACGATCGCCGTGCCACCGCACACCGCCGTGCCGACGCCGAGGAGCAGCCCGAGCTTGCGCGGCAGCTTGAACTGGCGGGAAAGGAAAACCACGAGGGCCAGCGCCACGACGATTTCGAGCACGCTCAAGACGAGGCCCGCGGCGCCGACCGCCACGACAGAGCGGAAGTCGAGCCGCGCGCCCAGACACACGATCCCGAACGGCAGGATTTTCTTCACGGCAATCTTGATGCCGTGATTGTAGCGGCTCGGCACCGCCCAGAGGTTGCTGACGACCATGCCGATGACGATCGCAAGCATCACCGGTTCGATCGGATGACGCCCACCCGCGACCGTGAACGGCCAGACCGGAATCTCGCTCAGCCACAGCGCGGCCGCCGTCACGACGGCCACGAGGCCGAGTCCGTACGCGGCGCCGTCCTTCACCCGCGGCTTGGTCGGCAGTGTGAGGACATCGGAGCCCTCCATGCAATCGAGGTACTCTGCCCACGAGTAATCCTTTACGGGCAGGCCGGACGCCGGCTGCAGCCCATCCGAATGCGGGGCTATCGTGGGTGGGATCACGTTGCCGCGGTAGAGCAAGATTGCTCGACGCTGATGTCGAGCGTCAAAGCGGCGGCAAAAACAAATGCGACGGTGGAAGACTGTGGCCGGGGTCCCCTCACGTCGAAAAAATCACAGACGAAAAAATTCACGAGAGCGCCCGTGAATCGGCGCGAATTTCAGTGGAGAAGGACCGGACGCGGTTTATGCGGTGCGCTTTCGTCGCTCTCGTGTAGCGGCGAGCACCAGCGAGCCGAGAGCGTGCAAGACGACTCGCCGGCGCTCGTCGCTACAAGCTGGTTTCTTCCCGTCACGGGCAAAAAGGGGCGCTTTTCCGGTTGGGGCTGCATTGCTCAACGCAGTCCCACTTCGATTGGCTCGGCGGTCGCGGACTCGGTGATCACCTCGGCGTCGGGATGTCCCTGCACCAGCGTGCTCGGAAAATCGCTCGTCACCTCGCCCGCCACCGAGAGGCGGAAAATCGTGCGGTGCCGTTCGCCCGCCGCGCAGTAGAGTCGGATTTTTCGCGAGGCGAGAATGTCCCTCATGCCGAGCGTCACGGCCATCGGTGGAATCGCCGCGGAGTTGCCGCCGGACGAGTGGATGCTCTGCACCACAATCGAATCATCGCCGAGCGCGACGACCCGCGTCAGCGAGTCGCGCAGTTCCGGCGCGGTAATCCGGTGCCAGCGCGACAAGGGCGGTTCGTTGAACGCCACGTGCCCGTGGTAGCCGATGCCGCCATAGCAGCAGTCGATGCCGCCGACCGCGGCGATCTTCGCGCTGATTTCGTCGATCCGGAAGGGATGCGGAAAGAAGATGTTCGCCTCGGGAATCCGCAGCGCGGGGTCGAGCCGGTAAAAAACTTCGCGCCGCATGTAGCCCTCGAAGCTCAGCGGATGCTCGACCGGCAGCGGCCGGCCCTGCCAGTCGAGAAACTCGTCCATGTTGAACGAGTACACGTTGCGCCAGCTCACGCGCTCGCGATTGGAGAGTTCGACGGCGAGGGCGTACTGCCCGACCGGGCCCACCGGCAGGATGAAACGGGTCGGCTCGCCGCGCTGGTTGTGCGCGCGGATTTCGTTGACGATCGATCGGGCGAAATCGTCCATCAGCGCGGCGCGGTCCGGCACGAGCCGGAAAGGAATTCGCGCGCGACGGCGGAGTTCGGCGACCGGCAGGCGGGTGAGCTGGAGAATCTCTTCGTTCGACATCGCGGAGCTTTGGGAGACGCACCAATGGCGCGGCTGTCAACTGCGTTCGCTCGACCGACTGTCGCTTCACTCTACCCGGGGCAACCAGTGGCGAACGTACTTTGTTGTGGGCGCGGTGCCCCCACCGCGCGGGACATCGCCTACGCAAGCCCAGCTCGCGGGGTGAGGGCACCCCGCCCACAACGGCGCCGATCAATGACATTCTTGTCCCATCGGAACGCCGGCGTCGGCGCAGCGCCGCCGGGTGTCTCCGGCCGGCGATCGCCGCCGACGATCCGTCGGCGCTCCGACCCCTTCGTGAAAAACTCCTTGCAGTCACTCGTCAGCACGATGGCGTGAGGTTTACGCCGGCCGCCGCCGTGCCCTTTAGCTTTCCGCCTATGAAGCTCTTTATCGATACCGCCGACATCAACCAGATCCGGGACGCGTGGTCCTGGGGGATCATCGATGGCGCGACGACCAATCCGTCGCACGTCGCCAAAACCGGTCGCAAGGTGACCGATGTTTACCGCGACATCTGCGAGGTGGTGGACGGCCCCATCAGCCTCGAAGTGATCGCCCTCGATGCGCCAACCATGCTCACCGAGGGCCGCGCGCTGGCAAAGATTCATCGCAACGTCGTGGTGAAAGTTCCCGCCACGCGCGAGGGGCTGAAGGCCGTCAAGGTGTTCGCCGCGGAAGGAATCAAGACCAACGTGACCGTCACGTTCTCACCGCTCCAGGCGCTGCTGGCGGCGAAGTGCGGCGCCGGTTACATCAGCCCGTTCGTCGGCCGGCTCGATAGCGTCGGCCACACCGGCATGGATCTCGTCCGGCAGATCAAGCAAATCTACCGGAACTACGGTTTCAAAACAGAGATCATCGTCGCCGCCGTGCGGCATCCGGCGCACGTGCTGGAGTCGGCGCTGGCGGGTGCGGATATCGCCACGATGAGCTACGACATCCTGCAGCAACTCTATCAGCATCCGCTGACCGACATCGTCATCGCCCAATTCCTCAACGACTGGAAATCGGTGCCAAAAGCATGAACGCACGTCCGCTCTATCTCGCCGGCCAGTGGCGCCGGTCCGAATCGACCCTGCGCGTGCACAACCCCGCCAGCGGCGAGGCGTTCGACGAAGTGTGCACCGTGCGCCGGCCGGAGGTCGCGCAAGCGATCGCCGATGCGCACCAGGCGCTGCCCGCCTGGCGCAGCCTGACGGCGAAGGCCCGCGGCGAATTCCTCCGCAAGATCGCCGACCTGGTCGAGCAGCGCGCCGGCGAAATCGCGCGCACCATCACGCTCGAGAACGGCAAGCCGCTCGCGCAAAGCAACGGCGAGGTGGCGATGACCATCGACCATCTCCGCTGGTTCGCCGAGGAAGGCCGGCGCGCCTACGGCCGCATCGTGCCGCATCAGGTCGACGGCAAGCGGCACCTCGTGATCAAATCACCGATCGGCGTGGTCGCGGCCATCAGCCCGTGGAATTTTCCGCTCGTGCTGGCGGTGCGCAAAATCGCCCCGGCGCTGGCGGCCGGCTGCCCGGTGATCCTGAAGCCCGCGAGCGCGACGCCGCTCTGCGCGCTGATGTTCGCGGAGGCGGTCGAAAAAGCGGGGCTGCCCGCCGGCGTCTTCCAGGTTGTCATCGGCGCGGCCCGCGAAATCGCGGCGGAATTCCTCGCGAATCCCCTCTGCCGCAAGATCACGTTCACGGGTTCGACCGAGGTCGGCCAGGAGCTGATTCGCGGCGCGGCTGCCGGCGTCAAGCCGCTGTCGCTCGAGCTCGGCGGCCACGGACCCGCGCTGGTGTTCGATGACGCCGATCTCGATCGCGCGGTCGAAGGCGTGGCCATCGCCAAATTCCGCAACACGGGCCAGTCGTGCATCGCGGCGAACCGCGTGTATGTGCAGCGCGGAATTTACCCGAAGTTCCTCGAACGGTTCACGGCACACGTGCGCGCGATGAAGGTCGGCGACGGGCTCGAAGCCGGCGTGCAGATCGGGCCGTTGATCAACGAGGAAGGGCTGGCGAAAGCGCTGAGCCACATCGAAGACGCGAAAAAGCGCGGCGCCCGCGTGCTCTGCGGCGGCCGGCGCGTTGGCACGCGCGGCTGGTTCCTCGAACCAACCGTGCTCGCCGATGTCGCGGACGATTCCGCGTGCATGCACGAGGAAACATTCGCCCCCGTCGCCCCGGTCTGCGTTTTCGACGACGAAGCCGAGGCGATTCGCCGGGCGAATGCGTCGTCGTACGGACTCAGCGCGTACCTGTTTACCCGGGACGTCAGCCGCACCTTCCGCGTCATGGAGGCGCTGGAGGCCGGCAGCGTCGCCGTGAACGAGGGCGTGCCCACCACGACCACGTGCCCGTTCGGCGGATTCAAGCAAAGCGGCTGGGGCCGCGAACTCGGCAGCGAGGGGCTCGACGCGTTCCTCGAGACAAAGCACGTGTGCCTGGGGCTGTAGGCCAAGTTAACGAAGATTCCCGTCCTCGTATTCTCGCGTAGCGCGGTCAACGCGCCGCAGGCGCACAAGCCTGACCGCGTCCCCACCGACCGGAAATATCGCCCGAAATGCGCGGTCAGGTTGACCGCGCTACGGCTCGCGACGGGAACACTCTACAACTATCGCGGCATGAGATTGCCAGCGGCCCGCCACGCGCCGGTCGGCGCGTCGGCTCCGCATTCCACGCTGCGCTGCGCCATCGTGAGGTCGTTGTTCAGCAGCACGACCCGCGACGAAGCCTTGCCGTCGAGTTTCATGAACAATTCGACTTCGCCGCGCAGCCGGCAATCGCGCACCAGCGCGTCGGCCACATCGGTGAACCGCACGATGGCGGCGGCCCGCGGCGCCACGGGAGCGCTCAACGCGCCAACTTCGAGTTCGCGCACGTCGTCGCACACGAGCGCGTGCCGCACGTCGGCCTGCAGCGTGGCGACCCGCACGTCGCTGATCTTCAATCCTCGCACGTGCCGCGCGTAAATCGCATACGCCGGTAGATCGCCGAACATCCTGCTCTCCGGATAGGCGTCGGCGCGCTCCGGCACCGGCTTGCCCATCATCGCGGCCGTGCCGCCGCCTTCGAACTCCAGGCTCAGTCGCGCGAGCGTGACGTTTTCCACGAAATGATCCGGCAGCCCTGTGATCGAACACCCCACACGGCCGGTGCCGGTCGCGACGATGTCGCTGATGGTCACGTTGCGAAACGTGCCGACTTCCGGCTTGGGTCCGTTCTCGGTGAACGGCCGCGCCCGGTTGCCGAGTCGCAGAAACAACGGCACGTTCACTCCGCTGATTGCGACGTTGTTGATCACGATGTTTTCGAGGTGGCCGCCATCGACCGACTCCAGCGCGATCGCCGACAGCCCGCGGTCGTAGCCGTGGATTTTTTTCGAGAAGCGCGGCGAGAGGATGACGCAGTTGCTGAGGACGATGTTCTTGAACCCACCGTTCGACTCGGTGCCGAGCTTGAACGCGTTGCAATGGCTGCTGAGCACGCAGTTGGTGACGGTCACGTTCTCGCAGGCGCGATCGAGCGTGCTCTTCAGGCAGATCGCGTCGTCATCGCTGTCGAACACGCAGTCGCTGACCGTGACGTCGTGGCAGCCGTCGATGTCGATCCCGTCGTTGTTGTGCGAAATGTGGTTGAAGACGCGCAGCCCGCGCACCTGCAGCCGGTCGCACGCGAGGTAGTGCTGCATCCACATCGCGGAGTCGCGCAGCGTGAGTCCCTCCACGCGAATGTCGCGGCACTGCACCAGCCGAATCGCGTACGGCCGATTGACGTATTCCTTCCACTTGAACGCGCCGCCGTTGCCATCGATCGTCCCGGCGCCCTCCAGGGCGATCCGCTCGACGTTGTCGGCGTAGATCAGCGCCTGCCGGACGTAGTTGTCGGTGTACGAGCGAACGGCCGTAACCTGCGGCGGATAATCCCGCGGATCGCGACTGCCGAGCAGCGTCGCGCCGGCCTCGAGGTGCAGCGTGACGTGGCTCTTCAAGACGATCGTGCCGGAGAGATACGTTCCCGCGGGGAAATGCACCGTCCCGCCGCCTGCCGCGGCACAGCGATCGATCGTCTGCTGAATGGCGGCGGTGCAAAGCGTCTTGCCGTCGGCGGTCGCGCCGGCGTCGCGGACGTCAAAGACGCGGGACGGCGCCGCGCACAGCGCGAGTGCGAATCCTGTGAAAACAGCGAGTGCCGTAACGATTTTCGACATGACTGGAAGGGGTGAGCCGCCGCGCTACGATCGCCGGCGGGCTTTCAACGCTACCCGGAGCGGCAATCCGCCGCTCTCCGCCCGTTGCCGAACGCTATGCACAATTTGCGCGCGCTGACCGATGGGGCCCGGGCAACGAGGCCGATCACTCATGCATGTGAGCGCGCGAGTGGGCAGAGCGTGGCGCGGTCAACTTGACCGCGCATCCGGGACACATTTTCCGAATGCGCCGGCGCGGTCAGGTTGACCGCGCTACGCCCGACGAGAATCCTCGTCAACGTAACGCCATTCGGGTCTGGCCAATCCGGGAGCCCGTGACCTCGACCACTGACGAGCGCATGAAGCCTATTAATTACTTTGTCGCGAACGCCGCATCGACGGCCATGATCTGCTGCGCGATGATCCAGCGGTACGCATCGAAATCCTCCGGCGACCACAGGTCGTCGAACTTGTACTTTGGCTGCACGCGAATCGCGTTCCACACGCTGCGCAGTTCGATTTCCGCGGCGCCCGCCGCTTGCCGCGCCGCCGCGGACGCGCTCCGCTGCGCCTCGCCGATCTTTTGCTCGAGCGTGTAAAGGTAGCGATAATCGTTGTAGCCCTGCCGGTACGCCTCCCACATCGCGACCGGGATCGGCGTTCCGTCCGGCTCGGTGCGGTTGAAGAAATCCATCGTCGAGCCGTCGAGATAGTTGAACGGGTCCCCGTTGCTCGCCTGGTAGATCCACGGAATCAGCGTCCGAAAACCGGAGCGCCAGAACCCGAAGCCGTACGTCATCCGCGCACCTGTCACCGGCGTATGGTCGTTCTCGCCGTTCACGTGATTCGGATAACACCAGTACTCCACCGGCCGCGCCTTCATGTCGGCCAGCACGGTCTCGCGATCGGGCGCGAAGGGCTGCGTGCACCACACATCGATGTACGGCCGCATCGGTTCGAACTGGTCGTGCGTCGGATCCGCGGTGACGTACGTCCGCACCCCGGCGGCTTTGCACGCCTTCAGCACCTTCGTCATGAAGTTCACCGCCACCGCGTCGGTGCTCGGCTCGTCCACCGGATAGTAGAGGAACTCCGGCCAGCCGCGCCGCCCGCGCTCCGCCTCGATGGCACGCACCAGTTTCGTGAGCTCGGTCGAAAATTCCTCCGGCGGGTCCTTCACACCGCGCAGGTGCGAGCCGGGCCGCTCCTTCATGTACTTCTCGTAAATCGACTCCGTCGGAATCCCCAGCACCACGGGGCCGACGAATCCGTGTCGCTTCCACAGGTCGAGCTTCGCGGCGAGCAGGTCCCAGTTGAACGCGAAGCTCCCCTGCGCATCCGCCGCCCGCGCCGAGATGCTCAGCACGACATTGCGCGTCCCGTGCGCGACCATGTCGCGGTGCTCCAGTTCCGCTTTTCGTCGGAAATATTCCTTCGACACCTCGTCCGGCGCGCTCGCCATCTGGTCATACGGGTGGCGGTAGTAGATGCCGAAGATCTTCGCGGGGTCCTCGCGTAACCGGATTGGCAGGACGCGCAGCCGCAGCGGAATCGTCGCCGTGCCATCGTCGCCGCGGAATGTGATCGTCCCGTTGTAGTTCCCCGCCGGCGCATCGTCCGGCACCGGGATGGTCAGCCAGAACCGCGCGTTCTCGCCGGCCAGCACGTCAATCGCCTCGAACCGCTCGAGCACGTCCGGCACCACCCGGTAGCGATACTGCACGGTGTAATTCGGCCGCGCGCGCATGAACCGCACGTGGCGGATGTCGATCGCCTGCGCCGCCACCGGGCCCAGCGGGCTCACCCTCACCGTCGCTCCGCGCACCGCGCGCAGCGGCAGCACAACGAAGTTGGTCGTGGCAAACTCGCCGGGCGACGCGAACACGCGCAGCTCGGGGTTCAAGTCTTCGGCGCGCGGCCGCGTTTCCGGGTAAACGCACTCGAGATAGTGCCGCTGATAAACGACGAATCCGCGCTGCTCGTCCGTCGCGCTCACCGGCGGCATCGGCTCCGGCCGCGGCGGATCGGTCTTCCACTTCGCCCACTCCGCCGGCGGCAGCCGGAACGTCCACTCCTCGAACGGCGCGATGATGTCGCGCTGCACCCCTGCGGCCTCGGTCGGCGTCCACGCGAGGATCGCGTTGACGATCCATTTGCTCCGCGGCGCAAACGCAACGGCAACCGGCTCGCCGCCGGCGCGCACGTGGAAGCGCAGCGTGCGAAACTGGTAGCAGCCCTCGATCTGCACGCGTTGCTGCTCGGCGCCGACCCGCACCGTGAAGTCGAAGACCTGCGTGCGTAGCGCCGAATCGCTCGTGCCGCAGACGACATACAGTTCGTACTCGCCGGCCGGCGCACGAAACAGAAAGGCGTTTTCGCCGCTGCCGATGACCGCGTCCTCGGTGATCGCGTTCGTCCAAATCGCCGGCGGATCGATGGTGCCGCGGCGCGGATTGGCCACCGGCTCCTTGTAAGCCCGGGCCCTCGCGCTCAGGCCGGTCACGCTCTTCCAACCAAAACCGGCCTCGGCCGACCAGGCCGACTTCGACGTCACCCGGGTGAAACCGGTCCAGACGTCGGAGTCCTCCGTGCCCAGGTCGAAGAGAAGCGGCGCGGCCGACGCGAGCGCGACAACCGCATTCACGCAGCCAAACCAGCGGGCGAAATGAACGATGGGACTCATGATTACCTCCAGGGTGAATCGACGACGCGGACCTTCGCGGTCGCCGGTTGTGGCTGGCCGGCAACGCTCGCGCGCAACTCATATTCGCCGGGCGCGAGCGGCTGGCCGGCAAGGGCGAGCACGACGCGCTGCGGACCGCGCCCCGCTTCCGCGGAACCGCGCGCGGCCACTTTCCCCTCGCGGCGCAACTCGCACGCGATCGCCGCCCGCCCGCCCGGTTTCACGCCGAGCAGCTGCAGCCGGACTGGCAGCCGCTTCGCATCCGAGAAAAGCACGGCGTTCTCGGGCGAGAACGCGAACAACGTCGGTTCGGCGTAGCGCACGAGCGCGAGGTCGTTGACGTACACGTCGAGCCGGTCGCCGTGCCGGTAGTTCGCCTCCGAAATATGGAACTGCAGCGAGCGCACGTCGCCCGGCCGCGGCAGGGCGGCGACCGGCACGTTGAGCTCGACCCACTCGCCCTTTTTCAAATCGGCAAGCGCACGGTTGTAGGTGTTCGCGCGGTCGGGCGCCGCCACGCCAAGGCCGGCCGGTTCTTTCGGCAGCGTCGCGCGCGACGTGTCGACATAAATCCACGCGTGCAGGAAATCCCACGCCGACCAGTCGCGCAGCGGGCCGTCGGGGATCGCGTGACTGATCCGCGGCCAGCCGATCGGATATTTCGCCTCGCCGGCGAAATGATCGACGTCGACGTGCCAATGCCACGACGTCGCGCCAATCTTCGCGCGCTCGGTCGACGGAGTCGCCGTGCACTCCGCCGGCGCCCAGGTCTTCGGATCGTTCGCGCTGACGAGCGCGAGCTTCTCGAACGCTCCCTCGCGCGAGAGGGTTTGCGCGGCGGCAAGCGAAACTGCGAAGGCGAGGCAACTCGGGGCAAGGACGGGGCTCATGTGCTGGGGTACCGCGGATACGCCTACGGCGATGCGGCGCGCATTTCGATGCGGAAGTGCGGCGCAGGCCAATCGGCACGCACGATTCGCCAACCGATGCGGATTGGGGACGCAGTGCACTCCTGCAGCGGCGGTCTGCGACCGCCAACAAATGCAGATCGAAATTGTAGCTGTAGCGGCGGTCTGCGACCGCCGATGGGTTTGTCATCTATTAGATGACAAACCGGAGGCGCATGGCTTCACTGGAGTTTGTCATCTATTAGATGACAAACGTTCCGCGTCTTTGGATGCGCGCGTCATGGACGCATGGCGGGAAGGGAGGCCGGTGACCCGGGGCTTCAACACGCGATTGGACAAACTCCGGGCGGCGGTCTGCGACCGCCGACAAACGCAGACCGAAATGCAACCAGCGGTCATGGACCGCCGCTACACGGGGCAGTGGTGGATTTGTGGGGGACCGCCCTCACCCGAATCCCGCCTTGAACCCACCCGGCCGCACGCTGCAGTATCACCACGCCCCGCGAGCGTTCGGCTTGTATTCCCGATGAAACCCCGCAAACGCCTGACCACCCGACGCACTTTTCTCGCCAGCGCCGTCACGTCCACCGCGCTCGCCACCCTCGGCCGTGGCGGCGCCGCCGCGGCCGAAACGACGCCAGCCGGTTCGTTGCCCCACAATTTCTCGAATCCCGTCGGTTCGCCCATCGACGCGCTCCTCAACGGCATTCCGCTGCCGCGGCTCGTGTCGATTCAGACGACATTCGAGCGGCCCGTGATCGCCGATGTGGAGAAGACGTTTCGCGAAAAATTCCGGAGTTCGAGCGTTCGCGCCGGCCTCCGTCCCGGCATGAAGATCGCGGTGGGGGCCGGCAGCCGCGGCATCACCGATGCGGCCCGCGTCACCCGCGTGCTGATCGAGGAGCTGAAGCGCGCCGGCGCCGAGCCGTTCATCTATCCCGCAATGGGCAGCCATGGCGGCGCCACCGCCGAAGGCCAGCGCGCCGTGCTCGCCCGAATGGGTTTCAGCGAAAAAACGATGGGCGTCCCCGTCCGCTGCACGATGGAGGTCGTGCCGGTCGGCAAGACGAGCACCGGGTTGCCCGCCTATGTGGACGCGTTCGCCGCAGCGGCCGACGGCATCATCGTGGTCAACCGGATCAAGCCCCACACGTCGTTTCGCGGCAAAATCGAGAGCGGGCTGTCCAAGATGATCGTGATCGGCACCGGCAAGCAGAAGGGCGCCGAGACGTGTCACAGCCTCGGCTACCCGCGCATGGAGGAAAACCTGGTGGCGCTCTGCCGCGCGAGCCTCGCGGGCGCGAAGTTCCTCTTCGGCGTCGGCTTGATCGAGAACGCCTATCACGAGACCTGCCGGATCGAAATCGTGCCGGCGGCGCAGATTCCGACGCAGGAACCGGGCCTGCTGGCCGAGGCACGGAAGCTGATGCCGGTCGTGCCGATCCCGAAGCTCGATGTGCTGGTGATCGACGAGGTCGGCAAAAACATTTCCGGCACGGGCTTCGATCCGAACGTCGTGGGCCGCTATCCGACGGCCGATGTCGCGCTCACGCCGCGTGACCCGCGGATCACGCGGATCGTCATTCTCAATATCACGGATGTCTCGGACGGCAACGGCACCGGCATCGGCATCGCCGATTTCACCACCGAGCAGGTCTTCCGGAAATTCAGCTTCATCGAGACCTACTGCAACCTGCTGACGTCGACCACGGCGCCCGCCGGCAAGATTCCGATGGTGATGCGCACCGACCGGCAGGCGATTCAGGCCGCAATCAAGACCTGCTTCATCGGCGACCCGCGCCAGGTGCGGCTCGCGCGCATCAAGAACACGCTGTCGCTCGATCGGATCCTGATTTCGGAAAACTTGATCGACGAGGCGAAGGCCGATCCGCGGATCAAAGTGACGGGGCGCCCCGGCGAGATGAATTTCGACGCGGCGGGGAGTCTGGTGTGAACGGACGGCAACGACGTCGCGAAGGCACACACCCCGCCCTGCCGGGCACCCCTCTTGCTAGAGGGGATTTTCAAGATCGAAGGGCGTTCTTGATTCCCCTCTAACAAGAGGGGTGGCGCGCAGCGCCGGGGTGTGTGCGAGCGACCACCGCACAATCCAGAGCCCCCACACCAAATCCCACGCAGCCTTTCGCAAGCAATGCGGATTCGGCCGGCGCGCACATCGGTATGCTCGCACGCGCGAGCCTTCCGCACGCCCCTGCCCCAGCGCTCGCGCCCAACCGAACCGTCCTCGCCATGCCGACCCCCGCCATTCCGTCCGCCACGCCCAGCAGCCGTCGCGATTTTCTCAAACGTTCCGCCGCGCTCACCGCGGTGCTCGCGACCACGGACCTGCGGCACGGGTTGCACGCCGCCGGCAGCGATCGCATCCGCATCGGGCTGATCGGCTGCGGCAATCGCGGCACGGTCGCGGCGATGGACGCGCTCGACGCCGATCCCGGCGTCCAACTCGTGGCGATGGCGGACGTGTTCGCCGACCGGCTCGCGGCTTCGCTGGAAAAGATCAGGGCGCACTGCCCCGACCGCGCCCTGGTCGACCCCGACCACCGCTTCGTCGGTTTCGACGGCTACCGCCACGTGATCGCTGCGAGCGACGTTGTGCTGATCGCGTGCGCCTCGCGCTTTCACCCGAAATATCTCCGCGCCGCCGTCGACGCGGGCAAACACGTGTTCGTGGAAAAACCGCACGGCATCGATCCCGCCGGCATCCGCGCCACCCAGGAGGCATGCGACCTCGCTCGCACCAAGGGACTCGGCGTGCTCTCCGGGTTGCACAACCGCTTCGATCTCGGCGTGCGCGAGACGGTGCAGCGGATTCACGACGGCGCGATCGGCGACATCGTGTCGATGGAGGTGAACTTCCTCCGAGCGCCGTACGTGCTGATTGAGCGGCAGCCCGGCTGGAGCGAAACCGAATACCAGTTCCGCAACTGGTACCATTTCTCGTGGCTCTCGGGCGACGACGTCACGCAGTCGCTCGTGCACAACCTCGACAAGGTCTGCTGGCTCATGCGCGAGGTGCCGCCGCTGAAGGCGCACGGGCTGGCCGGCCGCTCGGCGTCGTTCGGTCCGATCTACGGCGACATGTTCGATCACCACTCGGTGGTCTATGAGTACGAGAACGGCACGCGGGCCTATGCGTTTTGCCGGACGCAGAAGGAATGCTACGGCGGAATCTCCGACTACGTCTTCGGCACCAAGGGACGCGCGTCGCTGCTGAATCATTTCATCCGCGGCGAACAGACCTGGGATTATTCCGGCAAGCCGCCGAATCCGTACAAACGCGAGCACGTCGAATTCTTCGCGTCGCTGCGGGCGGGCCGGCCGCTCAACTGTGGCGCCTACATGGCGAACAGCACGATGGTCGCGGTGCTGGGCCAAATCGTGTGCTACTCGGGCCGGCAGCTCGGCTGGAAGAAAGCCATCGCGTCCGACTTCGCGTTTCCGCCCGTCGGCGAAATCGATTTCGCCACGCGTTCGCCGGTGCAGCCGCTCGCCGACGGCGAGTATCCGCTGGCGGTCCCCGGCAAGACGAAGCTGGTCGCGGGAACATGAGGAGTCGAGGACCAGAGGCCAGGGACCAAGGACCAGGGACCCCGAGCCACCAAACGAAAGTGGTTCGCCGGACATCTGCGCACGGCAAACTTGGAATACCCTCTACCAAGAGGAGTGGCATGAAGTGCCGGGGGGTGTACTGTTGCTGGCTACTCGTCGGTCTTGCGCTTTCCGGTTTCATTTTCGCCGCGGACCAAAAAGCCGACGCGTTTCCGTATGCCGGGCCACCAGCGGAAGCCGAAAAACCGCTGCAGGTCCTGCTCGTGACCGGCCGCGATCACCCTGCGCACGTCTGGCGGCAAACAACGCCGGTGATTGCGCAGGCGCTGCGCGACGATCCACGGGCCGACGTGCGCGTGATCGAAGACGCGCACTTCCTCGATTCCGCCGCGCTGACACGCTACCACGTGATCGTGCTGCACTATATGAACTGGAAAGCGCCCGGCCCACCCGAGCCTGCGCGCGCCAATCTCCAGCGATTCGTCGAGCGCGGCGGCGGACTCGTGCTCGTGCACTTCGCCTGCGGCGCGTGGCAGGAATGGCCCGGATTCGGGCAACTCGCCGGCCGCGTGTGGAATCCCCAGCTGCGCGGCCACGACCCGCGCGGACCGTTCCGCGTCGAGCTGAGCCAGCCCACGCATCCGATCACGGCGGGGCTCGCGTCGTTCGACACCGACGACGAACTCTACACTTGTCTCGTCGGCGACGCGCCGATCCAGGTGCTCGCGACCGCCACGTCGCGCATCGACCGCCAGGTGCACCCGATGGCGTTCGTGCATCAGGTCGGCCGCGGACGCGTGTTTCAGTCGACCCTCGGCCACGACGTGAAAGCGTTGAATCCGGCCACGCTCGAGTTGTTCCGGCGCGGAGTGGCGTGGGCCGCGGGTTTGGCGCCGGCGGCAACAGCACGATGATGCAGCCGCGTTCCCCTGGTCGGAGGCGTTCGGCGGCTTTTCGTAGCGGCGAGCGCCTCGCGAGCCGATCTTGGGGGATCGACTCGCTGGCGCTCGTCGCTACGCAGCGTATCCGACAGCGCTCGGCAGGAAATATTCCCACGAGGCCGGCCGCGTCGTTCCGGTTCGTCGCCGCTCTCGCGCTGCTGCTCTCGCCAGCGGCGCTGCTCGCCTTCAACGGCCACGTCGTCACCGAAGGTCCGCTGACGATCACGCTCGGTGAGGTCCCGGTCGTGCGCGCGTTCGATGAACCGCAGGCGTGCGCCGTCACGTTGGCCAACGCCGGCCCGGCGCCACTCGCGGTTGCGCTCGCGATGACGCTGGTCGATGACTGCCACGCGGTCGGCGCCGTCCGGCAGACCGTGAACGTCCCGGCCCACGGCTCGGTGCTGGCAACGCCGTTTCAATTCGCGTGCGGCCCGCGGACGTACTCGGCGCACTACCCGGTTCACGTCGAAGCAACTTTCACGATCTATGGCGCCCGGCGGACCGCGCACGCCGTGCAGATCTTCCAAACCGATTTCAGCGCCGCGACGGCGCAAGCGCCGCCGGGTGAATGGGCGGTCACGCGGGTACCGGCGGGCGGCGCATTTTCCCTCGTGAATCTGAAGTCGCAGCGCGTCGCATGGTCCTACCTCGGCGAGCCGCTCGTCCGCCTGCCGGTTGGCTGGACGGGCGCCGATGCGGCGTCGGCGGCGACCTTCAGCCGCGCACCGATGACACGCGGCGGCGAAACCCGGCCGGCGCTGCAGATGCATCCGCCCTACCGACCGCGCGCCGGCACCGTGTTCGCCGAGTACCGGCTGCGGCTGCCCGCCGCCACACCCATCCGACTCGAATTCTTCAACGCCATTCGCGATAGCTCACCGCGCGAGGGCCAGAGCGACGGCGTGACTTTTCGCGTCTGGGTCGCGGACGAAAAACGGTTCGAGCGACACACCGACTCCAAAACGTGGGTACGCGGCTCCGCCGACCTGAGCGCGTTCGCCGGCCAGGAGGTTCTCCTGCGGTTCGAGAGCCATCCCGGCCCGCAGAACAACACCGTGTGCGACGCCAGCTTCTGGGGTGACCCCGTGATCACCGTCGGCACGCCGCCGAAAATGCTGTCGCCGGACGAGCGCGCAACGCTGTCAGCGCGCGCCGCGCAAATCCTGGCCAGCGGCCGTCCCGCCGACGATCGCAGCCTGGCCTACGAGCTGGCCGGTGGCGGTCGCGCCGCGGTCGTGCTTGGACCGAACGGGATCGCCGATGGCGTGATCGGATTCGGCGACGGTCAGCGCCAGGTGCGGTTCGGGGGACTGCACATCGCCGTGCGCGACCAAGTCGTCGGCGCCTGGCCCTCCGGGGCCGTGGTGCAGGGCGTCAGTGTCACGCGCGATTCCGCCGGCCGGACGCGCATTGTGCACCGGTTGAAAGTCAACGACCTCTCCACGGAACTGGTGGCGACGCTCTGGCGCGACGGCCCGGGCCTGCGGATCAAAGTCGAATGTCCGGAGCGCATCACCGCGCTCGCGCTCAACGCCGCGGACCAGCGGGCGGCGCGCGTGTATTATGGTCACGGGTACTGCATCGTCGATCCGCAGCCGTTTCGCGCGAATGCCGGCGGGCACAACCTCGCGACAAGCCACGTCGGGTTCGACTTCGAGCGCGGCGTGTCGCTGCTCACCGCAACCGACACGCCGCCGGATTACCTGCAGGTCGATCCGGAAAAACATCTGTACCAGCTCCACACGCATCCGGACGCCACGCTCACGTTCGTCCCCGGATTCAGCGGCGCGTTCGACTGCGCGATCCGTTACCGGCCGCTCTACGACAAGCAGGCCGCACCGGGCGTGGCGAAGAAGGCCAGCCGGTTCGTCTTCGATCTCTGGGGCGGCGCGTACGCGGACAACACCGCGAAGCTCGCGCGCTGCTTCGACTACGGGCTGACCGACGCGCTGGTGATGATCCACGTCTGGCAACGGTGGGGCTACGATTACCGATTGCCCGACATCTTTCCGCCCCAACCGTCGCTCGGCCCGCTCGAGGATCTCCAGCAATTGGGACGCGCCTGCACCGAGCGCGGCGTGCTGTGGGGACTCCACGACAATTACATCGACATCTATCCCGATGCCGACGGGTTCAGCTACGACCACGTCACGTTCAGCGAGGACGGCAAACCACGGCGCGCCTGGCTGAACGAAGGCCGCGAGGCGCAAAGCTACCAGTTCCGGCCGGATCACCTCCGGCCCTTCCTCGACCGAAACCTGAAACTCATCGTGCCGGCGCTGCATCCGACGAGCTCGTTCGTCGACGTGTTCTCCTCGATCAACACCTTCGATTTCTTCGATCGCGACGGACGGTTTCATTCGAAAACGGAAACGCAGCGCGCCTGGGGCGAGGCCTTCGCCGCGATTCGCGACGCCGGTGGCAACAACGCGCCGACGGTGAGCGAAGCCGGCAGCGACCATCTGATCGGCTGGCTCGATGGCGCCGACGCGCAGTTCATCCTCCTCGATAACAAGCCCGCGCCTTTCCACAACGTCGTGACCTGCCGCGAGTGGGAGCGCGTGCCGTGGTTCGACGTGGTGAACCACACACGTTTCAGCCTGCACGGCGCCGGTTATTCGGATCGTTACCAGGGCGGCCGCAGCCGTGAGGAGCACGGGATCGAGAGTGACGACTATCTTGGCGCCGAACTGCTGACGGGCCACGCGCTGATGATCGATCGAACCGCCCTCGCCCGGGGTGCGGTCCGCAAGTACTGGCTCGCGCAGGACTTCATCCGCAGCATCGCACGCGACGAAATCACCGCAGTCGAGTTCGCCGGCGGTGACCTGCACCGGCTCATCATCTCCTGGAACTCGGGCGCGCGGGTCTGCGTGAATCGCGGGGAAATCGACTGGCCCATCGACGGCCACGTGCTGCCTCCGCATGGCTACTGGGCCCGACACGGCGACATCGAATCGAGCATCGAACGGTTCGGCCCGGCCATCGCCGAGCAGTCGCGCAGCCGGGGAAAATTCTACGCCAACAGCCGGGGGTTCAGCCCGGCGGCGCCGCTCGCGATCACGCCGACCGCCGAAAGGGTCGAGCACCTCGGCGGACGGCAGTTTCGGCTGTTCGTCAACTGGGAGGCGCAACGCGCCGCGCCGAAAGATTACGCGGTGTTCTATCATTTCTCGCGACCGACGCCGGGCCGCCGCGCGCTGACCGAGTTCTTCGGCGGCGGACAGCCGGCGCTGCCCACCTCGCAGTGGCAGGGCCGGCTGACCACCGGTGAGGACTGGACGATCACCCTTCCTCCCGAAATGCCGCTCGGCGAGTATGAGATTCTCGTCGGCCTGCACGACCCGAGGAATCGCAATGCACGCGAGCGGCTGCTCGGGGACGAGGACGCACGGCGGCGCTACCGCGTGGGCAAGCTCGTCATCGAGGGCGACCGTGCGGGGACTGTGACCGGTGTGCGCTTCGTTCCGCCGCCGCAGCCATATGTGCCTTCGTCGCGCTGGCTCGCGAATCAGGGCGCCGTCGATTTCGGCGTGGTCGAGACGACCGGCGCGTTCCGTTGCGAATTGCGGCCGGACCAACTCATCGTGACGCCGCTGCCCGACGGGCCGGATTCCGAGCTGACTCTCCATCTCGAACGGTTGCTCGGCCGGCGCGCCGAGGTGAAATCTGTCGAAACGATCGACGCGCGGGGCAACTCGATATCGGCGGCGACGTTTACGATCGACCGAAGCGCCCTGGCGCTGCACGTCACCGCCGGCGTCTTCGCGTATCGGATCAACGTGAAGTAGGTTCACGTTCCCGTTGCGCCCCGCGGACATTCGCGCCTGCATCGCCCACATGAGTGTGCTCTCTCGGTTTCGCCCACTTCTCACCGTCGTGATTCTCGCGCTGGTGAGCGCTCGCGGACTGAGCGCGGCGGAGACCGCGGCGCCCGCGATGCCGTTCATCGGCGGCGTCGGTGGCGTCTACTTTCTCGCGGAGCCGGGCGAGTTGATCATCGACGTGGAAAAATGCGATCTCAACCGCCGCGACACGCGGACGGAGCTGCGGGCGATCCTCGTCAGTCCCGATCGTCGCGTGCTGCAGGAGGCGGTGATCCCCGATGACGGCGCACCGCGCGGCAAGGGCCGTGGGCCAGTGCAAACGTGCCGGCTGGCGACGCGGGTCGAACGAAAGGGAGTGTACGTGCTCAACCTCACCGTCGCGCAGGATCGCTACGGCGAGGAGATGGTGTGGCGCTTCCGTTCGAACTGCGCGAGCTACCTGATCGAGACCGCGCGCGGACACAAGGACGCGCGGCACGAGGAACCGATTGTACTCGCGAGTCCCGGGCGCGCGGCGGACGTGGCGTTCTGGCCGCATCGCGCCGCCATGAAAATCGAGCTGTCGGGTTTGCCGCCACGCAGCGGCGCCCCGCAACTGGTCGACGCGAATGGCACAAACCTGGGGACGTTTTCCGTCGACGCGAAGGGGAATGCCACGCACGAGCTCGGGCCGGACGCTTCGCGCCGTGACACGCCGTGGCGGCTGCGTTTTCCTTCGGCCCAGGCGGTCATCCAGATCGACGGCGTCACGCGCTGGGACCGGGGCGATCTGCTGCCGGACGCCTGTCTCTGGACACCCGATGCCGGCTCGTGGTTCACGCTGCGGGAAAACCGCTGGCTGCTCACGCCGTACAATCGCAGCGCGTTTGGCGAACCCGGCGAGCGAAAGGAAATCGCGTTCCTCGTGCGCAATGATTCGGAGCAGCTGCGCTCGATTCAAGTCGGGCTCGACTTTCCCGCCGGCAGATGGCCAGTCCGCCTTTCGGCGGAACGCGTCGTGGTGCCGGCCGGCCGGACGGCCACCGTGACGGCCGAGTGCATCATGCCGGCGCGGGGCGAAAGCCGCACCGTGTTTTTGCTGGCGATGCCCGAAGACAATTCCGGCTTCACCACGTACTCGAGCCTCACCGTCACCGGCGGACGCGCCCCGGCGAGTCAGCCGCTCGCGCTGCCGGTCGTGCTGCGCGCGTATCGCCACGAGAACGAGCAGTTCGGCTACCTCCCGGACTATCCGCTCGAGCATCAGATGTACTTCAATCCGCAGAATCGTCCGTTCGTGCGGCTCGCCAACGGCCTGGCCGCGCTCGAGGGCGGACGGTGGCGCACGACCGTCACGAATCCGCCCTCGACCCCGGCGTCGTCGAAGATCGCGTTCGACCGCGAGAACCGGGTGTACCTCCTGGCGAACGCCGGCGGCTGGACGGCGTTGCAATACTCGACGGATGGCGGCCGCACTTTCGCGGCGGCGACGATTCCGCCGCGCGATCGACCGGCGCGCGCCTTCGATCTCGAGGAATTCACGGGCCACAACCCGCTGACCGGGCCGCCGCCCATTCTGCGCTACACGCTCACCGAAAAGGACCCGAAGTTGTTCTGGCGCTCGCTGAACGATCTCGAGCTGTTCCTGCCGCGGTGGGAAAACGGGCAGGTCGTGATCGGCGAGCCCATCCTGGTGACGAAGCAGTGCATCGGGCTCGCCACCCACTCCGGCATTCCCGCTTCGGTCGTGTCGCGCGGAAGCAAGGTTCACATTGTCTGGGGCGAGGCGACCGATCCGGCGGCGAAGGCGCCCGGTGTGCCGGTGTGCGCGGCGACGTACGATCGCGCGACCGGCAAATTGAGCGAACGCGTGGTGCTGGGGTACGGGCCGCCGGCAAACGATATTCACAACTCGCCCAGCATCACGATGGACCAGGCCGGTTATCTGAACGTCCTCGGCGGGACGCACGGCAAACCCTTCCCCTACGCGCGTTCGCTGAACCCGAACGACGCCGCCGCGGGCTGGACTCCCGCGGCCGTCACCGGTGAAGCCATCAACCAGACCTACGTCGGCCTCGTCTGCGGACCGGACGACACGCTCTACTCCGTGTTCCGCTACTGGCGCTACCACGCCGAGCCGTTTCCCGCCAGCACGCACGCCACGCTCGCGTTCCAGCGGAAACGACCCGGCCAGCCGTGGGAGCCGCCGCGCGTGCTGATCGTGTCACCGTTTTCCGAGTACAGCGTGTTCTACCACCGGCTGACGATCGATCGCGCGGGCCGGCTGTTCGTGTCGTACGATTACTGGTCGACGTTCTGGTTTTACCGCAACGACACGCCAGATCGCCGCCGGACGGTGCTTCTGTCGCCCGACGGCGGCGAAACGTGGAAATTCGCCGGAGCGGAGGACTTTCGGTAGGTCCCGCCCACACCCCGGCGCGTTCGCGCCACCCCTCTGGCTAGAGGGGATTCAAGAATGTCATTCTATCTGCGAGATCCCCTCTAACCAGAGGGGTGGCCGCAGGCCGGGGTGTGTACAGTTGGGACACGACTCGCATTCTATTTTCTCCGCCGATAATACTTGTCGGCGAAATCCAAGTACGCGTTCCAGTCCTCCAGGGTCAGGTTGTGCTTGCCGGCGCGAAGGTGGTAATGCGCGGCGTCGCCGTGCAGCGGTGCACCGATCGCCGGCATTTCCTTCGCGTCGCCGAGACCCTGGCGACCGAAGAGTTGGTAAACCGGCCGCGCCGCCGCCACGCTGAGGAACTCGCCGCGCGGGTCCGCCCACAAATCTTCGCTCGCACTGCCGACGCACACCGCCCGCGGCGCAATCAGCGCGACGAGCATGTGCTGATCGACCGGCAGCGATTCCTCGCGGCCGTTGTAGGACTTGAAGTTCGCGTCGAACCAGTGCGGGAACCCGCGGTTGATCACCGCGATCGTTTCCTTCTGTTTGGTCCGGTGCCGGTGCAGCGTCGCCCCGCCGCATCCGGAGTCGTTCGAGCACGCGATCGCGAACCGCTGATCTTCGGCCGCCGCCCAGAGCGCGGTCTTGCCGCCGCGGGAATGGCCGACCACCGCCACCCGGTCGCGCGCAATGTCGCGGTCCGTTTCGAAATAGTCCATGCACCGGCTCGCGCCCCACGCCCACGCGGCGAGCGTCGCCCACGCATCGGGGGCACGGGGGCCGCGATCGAGCACCGCGTGGATGCCGTCCTTGAACTCGACGTCCTTCTTGTCGTCGGGATCGATCTGCGCGTTGTAAAACGCCGCGATCGCGTAGCCGCGCGCGATGACCTCCTCGGCCGGCCAGAACTCGCTCTTCTTCTGCCGCGTGGGATCGATGTTCTCCAGCCCGCGGTTGTTGATCAGTAGGAAGGCCGGCACCGGCTTCGGCGCGCGGTTCGGCACGAACAGGCTGAGATCGAAGGCGAGCGACTTGCCCTCCGATTCGATCGTGATTGTGACCTGCTTCAACGTGGCGGCACCGCCCATCGCCTGCCGGTTTTCGCGGACCTGGAAGCTCCGGCGATACGGGGTCGGCGGCACGCGGCCGTAGACGTGCGTGCGAAAAAGCTCCAGCACCTCGGGCCGCCGCGTCGTTTTCCACTCCTCCGCCGTCGTGACCTTGCGCCCCGAAGCCGTCACGAGCGGATCCGGCAACGTGTACGGCGGTGTGTCCGGCGCATCCGGCGGAAAATAGCTCTTCGCCTCGACCGCGCCGCTTCGCCCCGAGAGAGCGGCGACCGTGAGAAGCAGGCTGACTCGGATCGCATTTGGGAACGGCGCTTTCCTCGGAAATCTGGGAATGGAGTGCATGGGAAGGTTGATTGGTTCGTAGTTCTGCGCGTGAGCGCCGGGACCCGCTGCTCATGCGACCGGGCCACGCCGCAGGCACCGCGCAACGCCAGACTGATCCGATTCGAGCCGGGCAATCAATGCGGGATAACCGGCCGGAAATGCGGAGAGTCGCCGCACTTCCTTCGGATAAACTGTGCGCCGTGCTTTCACCCCGCCGCTTGATCATGAACCTTGTCGATTTCGATCTCCAAGTTGGCGGCCGGGTCCAGGTGGAACGCGACCTCCGGGCGCGTTCTTCGCCAACGGCGCCCGGAGGTCGCCGTCCACCATCTGCTGTCGATTTCGTCCGTTCGCGCTTCGGCCGCCTTTTCGCCCTCGCTCTCTTCGCCGGCGGCACGCTCGGGCTGGGCGCCGAACCGCGGCCCGCCGAAGCCTACCGCAGCCTGACCGACGATGGCGGCTGGTGCTGGTTCGCCGACCCGCGCGCCATCACTCGCGGCGGCCGCACCTACGCGGGCTGGATCACGGCCGACGGCTCGGTGCAGGTGGGGATGCTCGAGGCCGCGTCCGGCAAGGTCAGCGTCGCCACGCTGCACGAGAAGTATCAGCGCGACGATCACGACGTGCCCGCGCTGTTTTTTCTCAACGACGGCCGGCTGCTCGCGCTGTACTCAAAGCACGGCGGGCCCGACATGAACGCGCGCGTCACCACGCGGCCCGGCGACATCACCGCGTGGGAGCCCGAGCGGGTGCTCGATCTCTTCGGCGGTCCGCGCCCGCGCCGGAGCATCACTTATCCGAATCCGGTCCGGCTCACCGCCGAGGCGAACGCCATCTACCTCTTCTGGCGCGGTGATGCGATCAAGCCCACGTTCAGCCGATCGACCGACGATGGGCTGACGTGGTCGCCCGCGCGCGAGCTGGTCGCGCGGCGCGAAAACGCCGAACGCAACCGCCCCTACGTGAAGATCGCCTCCAACGGCCGCGATCGCATCCACATCGCCTTTACCGACGGGCACCCGAACATCGAACCAACCAACGGTCTCTACTACCTCTGCTATCGCGCCGGCGCGTTGTTGTCCGCCGCCGGTCACCGGATTAGCGGTTTGGAGCAAACCCCGCTGCAGCCGAGTCAGGCCGAACGGGTATACGACGGCCAGGCCGGCGGGCGCGCCTGGGTGTGGGACGTCGCCGCCGACGCGCAGGACCGGCCCGTCATCGTGTACGTACGGATTCCCGACACCGGCGACCACCGCTATCGTTACGCGCGCTGGGACGGCGCGCGCTGGCAGGACCACGAGATTTGCGCGGGCGGCAAATGGTTTCCGCAGACTCCCCCCGGCGTCACCGAACGCGAACCATTCTACTCCGGCGGCCTCGTGCTCGACCACACGGACCCATCCGTCGTGTACCTCTCGCGGCCGGTCAACGGCGTCCGCGAAATCGAGCGCTGGACCACGGCGGATGGCGGCCGGACCTGGCGCAACGAGCCAATCACGCGCGGGTCCGCGCACGACAACGTCCGGCCGTTCGTCGTCCGGCGCGAAGGCCCCGGCGGCCCCACCGTCCTGTGGATGAACCTCCGCGATCACTACACGCACTTCACGGACTACCTGGGTGCGATCAAAATGGACTCGCCGTGAACCGCGCTCCCGCCTTGCGTCGCGCGACGCTTCAGGCCGCGCCCTGCGCAGCCGCCCCCGCGCGGATCGGCGCATGTCCCGCTCGACTCGAAAGTAGCGCCGGCTTCCAGCCGGCTTCAACGAATGCCGGCAAGATGCCGGCGCTACGCTCGGGCAGTACACCCGCAGGCTGAAGCCCTGCACTACGGTTGACCCTCGCCACGCACGACGCCTAACCTCGCGAACTCCTGAGGACCGGCAATTCCGCCGCGAACGGCTTCACCCAGTTTCATCATGAATACGATCCATCGCAGAGATTTCATCAAAACCAGCGCGATCGGCGGTGCCGGCCTCACGATCGGCGCCATGGGCTTCAGTGCCAAATCCTATGCGGCGATCAGCGGCGCCAACGATCGGCTCAACCTTGCTGTCATCGGCGTCCGGAATCAGGGCACCGTCCACCTCAACAGCTGGTGCAGCCTGAAGGACAGTCACAACGTCCGCGTGCGCGCGGTATGCGACACCGACGAGGCGCTGTTCGGCCCGGCGGTGAAACTCGTCGCGGACAAAACCGGGGAGAAGCCGAGCACCAACTGGGACCTGCGCGCGATTCTCGACGACAAGCAGATCGATGCCGTATCGATCGTCGTGCCGAATCACTGGCATGCGCTGGCGGCGATCTGGGCCGCGCAAGCCGGCAAGCACGTCTACGTCGAGAAACCGGCGTCGCACAACATCTGGGAAGGCCGCAAGATGATCGAGGCGTGGCGGAAATACGGCCGCCGGATGCAGGTGGGGCTGAACAACCGTTCGTCGAAGAACGTGCGCGAAGCGATGGCGTTCCTGCACAGCGGCGGGATCGGCGAGCTGTACATGGCCCGCGCCCTTTGCTTCAAGGCGCGCGACTCCTACGGCATGGCGGCCGACGGCCAGCCGCCGGCCACGTTCCATTACGAGCGCTGGCTCGGGCCGGCGCCGATGCGGCCGTACAACGTGAAGCGCAGCCACTACAACTGGCACTGGTACTGGGACACGGGCAACGGCGACACCGGCAACACCGGTCCGCACCAGCTCGACCTCGCGCGCTGGGGCATGCGGAAGAACGAGCATCCGGTCGCGGTGTATTCCACCGGCGGAATTTTCGGCCTAACGAACGAGCAGGGCAAAACGCCCGGCAAGCGCGTCTACGGCGACGTCGAGACGTACGGCCACGACAAGACCACGCAGGAAACGCCGAACACGCAGACCGCGGCGTACACCTACGCCGACGGCAAGATCATCGAAATGGAAACGCGCGGCCGCTACACGAACAACGAGGGCAGCACGGGCCAGGAGGTGGGCAACATCTTCTTCGGCTCGGAAGGCTGGCTCGAAATCAGCGGCAGCAGCTGGAAGGCGTTCCGGCGGCGCGAGCGGCAGCCGTTCGCACAGTCGAAGGACAACGAACGCGAGCGCGCCAGCCATTGGGCGAACTTCGCCGAGGCGATCCGCTCCGGCAAAAACGAGGACATGCACAGCAGCATCGAGGAGGGACATCTGTCCACCTCGCTGTGCCACCTGGCGAACATCTCGTACCGCGTTGGCCGCTCGCTGAGATTCAACGGCACGCAGGAGAAGTTCGTCAGCGCGCCCGAGGCGGATGCGCTGCTGACGCGCGAGTACCGCAAGCCGTACGTCGTGCCGGCGAGCGTGTAACGGCGCCCACGAAAATTCGCGATGGTGGTGGCGCGGGCAACCTGCCCGCGTTTCGAAGCACGCTCAGGTTGAGCGTGCCACGGCGGGAGTCCGTGGCGCGGGCATCCTGCCCGCGCGGGAAGACACGCTCAGATTGAGCGTGCCACGAGCGGGTGAGACGGCCGCCGCCACATGTGCTCCCACGCCGAATTTCGCCTCGCCAGCGGTGCGCGCGTGAGGCGTGATCACCAGGCCGCCCGAATCCGTCGTGTCCCGGACTCGAGTGCCGCGACCCGCATGAGAAACTCCTTCGCCCGCACGCCTCTCGTTCGCGAGATCCTCGCCAACCTCGCCCTCGTCCTGCTGCTCATCGGTCCCGCCGCTGCGCTCCGCGCCCAGGGCGGCACCGGCACCATCTCCGGCTCGGTCAGCAACTCGGCCACCGGCGACCTGCTCCAGGGCGTGCGCGTCGTCCTGCCGGATCTCGGACTGACCGCGCTCACCGACAACACCGGTCGCTACAGCTTCCCCAATGTGCCGGCGGGCACGCATCCGATCGTGGCAAGCTACACCGGCCTCGATTCCGGACGGCAGGAGGTGACGGTCGGCGCGGCGCAGCACGTCACACGCGACTTCGAGCTCACCACCGCGATCTATCAGCTCGAGGTTTTCACGGTGGCGGGCGAACGCGAAGGCGGCGCCGCGGCCATCACCGCGCAGCGCAATGCGCCGAACACGAAAAACGTCGTGGCGATGGATTCCTACGGCAACCTGCCCAACATGAGCGCGAGCGAGCTCGCGATTCTGCTCCCAGGCGTGACCGCCGCGCTGAACCTGGAGAACGGCATCGACGGCTTCACGGTGCGCGGCATGGGCCCGACGTTGAACAACATCACGCTCGACGGCGGCATGCTCTCCACCCAGGGCGCGATGGCCCGGCAGGGCCGGATCAACAACCTCACCGGCGCGATGTTCGAGGGACTCGAGCTGATCAAGGGCCACACACCCGACCGCGGCGCCGACTCGCTCGGCGGCACGATCAATCTCAAGAGCCGCTCGCCGCTCAGCATGAAGGAAAAACGCCGCGTCACCTACAACTTCGCCGTCCGCTGGGCGCCTCCCTTCACCGAGCAGATTCCGCTGCGCGGGCCCCGCCGCAGTCACCCGTTGTTGAACGTTGGATACTGGGAGGTGTTCGATGTCGGCGGCGGCCAGCGCAACCTTGGCGTCACGGTCAACACCTTCTACAGCGAAAACATCGGCGCCGCGCACAGCACCACGCGCGATTTCCAGAACACGACGACCCAGCCGGCGTTTCTCTGGGACTTCAACACGTTCGACCAATACAACAACCGCAAGCAGGCCAGCGTGAACGTGAAGGCGGAGTACCGGCTCTCCGCCCACACGAAGATCGCGTTCAACACCATCTACAACGACGCGAACGAAATGGGCAAACTGCGCTTCACCACCCGCGCGTTCACCAACCAGGTCGTCGGCACCACCGGCACGGCGGGTATCCTGCCCGGTTATACCGACCGGATCACGCAGGTGCGCCAGTCCACCGCCTCCAATTTCGACACGCTCACGCAGGGGCCGAACAACTTTTTCCTCCGCACCCGCACCTTCGACCTGGGCGCCGAGCACGTCTGGGCTCGCTGGCAACTCGACTACGGCGGCATGTTCAGCGCCACCCACATCAACAACGGCTTCGGCAACGACGGCGGCCAGTTCACGATGCGGGTCAACAATCTCGGCTGGATTCTCGATCGCACACAGTCTGATCTCTATCCGCGCCTCACGCAGACGGCGGGGCCCGATCTCACCCGGCCGGAAAACTACCGGCTCAACGGCTTCTTCCAAAACAACAACGTCGACAACAACCACGAGGTCCGCGAGGCGCGCGCCAACCTCAAATTCGACGTGCCGACGCTGCGCACGTTCTTCAAGACCGGCTTCCACTGGCGCGAACAGTTCGCCCACGACTTCAACCGCAACCGCCGCTGGAGCTACCTCGGCACGACGCTGCCGTCCGATCCGTCGATTCGGAGCATGAACAGCACGAAGACCGGACTCGTCACCCCGTTCTGGTACGCCTCGCAGTTTTTCCGCGACCGCAGCCCGATCACGCCCGCGCTGTGGAACGAGGATCTCTATTGGGGCCAGATGCAGCGGTTCACCGGCACGCGGCGGGTCACCGAGACCGTGGACGCAGGCTACGCAATGGCGCAGGGCCGGATCAGGAACACCGGCTTCCTCGCCGGCGTGCGCGTCGAGGACACCGAGACGAACAGCTGGGGCTGGGTCCGCGCGCGCGTGCCGAGCACCGCCGCGCAACAGGCCGCCGATCCGATCGGCTCGGCCCTGCGCGACTACAGCACCACCCGGCGCGAGCTGCGCGGCAGTTACACCAAGTCGTTCCCGAGCGTGCACCTCACGCAGGACATTTCGCCCAACTGGAAGGCGCGGCTGAGCTGGTCGACGAGTTTCGGCCGGCCGCCGATGACGAGTCTCCTCCCCAACGAAACCATCAACGAGGCCGCGCGAACGCTCACGGTGAACAATCCCTCGCTGCTGCCGCAGCGGGCGAGCAACTGGGATGCGTCGCTCGAATATTACTTCGAGCCGGTCGGTAATGTTTCCATCGGCTGGTTCCACAAGAAAATCACCGACTTTATCGTGAGCGGCATCGCGAGCGGCACCATCGGCACCGAGCGCGACAACGGTTACGACGGCGAGTTCGGCGGGTTCACCCGGCTGAGCAGCGCCAACGCCGGCACCGCCTACGTGCAGGGGTGGGAGCTCAGCTACCAGCAGCAGTTCACATTCCTCCCCGGTTTTCTCAAGGGCCTCGGGCTCACCGCCAACCTCACCGCGCTCGAAGCGCATGGCGACTACGGCGGCCGCGGCCGGCGCGAGGGTCGCGATGTCGAGGGCTTCGTCCCGCGCATCGCCAATGCGAGCGTGTTCTGGCGCCACCGCGGCTTCACCTCGCGCGTGATCGTCAACTACACCGGCGAATCAATCACCGACTTCACCGAGGGATCGCCGGCGCGCAACCGCTACCTGTTTTCGCGAACGGTGATCAACGCCGGCATCGGCTACCAATGGAAGCCGGCCGTCACGTTCACGGTCGACGTGAACAACTTCACGAACGCGCCCCAGGTAGCCTACCGCGGCATTCCGGATCAAATGCAGTTCAAGCTGTTCGGCGGCACCACGGTCACGGCCGGCATCAACGGGCGGTTCTGAGCAACATGCCGGGCGCCCCCCACCCCGGCCAATCACAGCTCGACGATGTAGGACGGGGGCTCCCGAGCCCGCCGCTTCTGCACATCACGATTCGTATTCGGCGGGGTCGGGAGACCCCGCTCTACATCGGCTCACCTCGCCCTCAGCCGCGTCGCGAGCACGCCCGCGATCGCCAGGAATCCCACGAGCACCCACAACCCGGCGTCGAAACTTCCCGTCGCCGTCCGCAGGTAACCAAACACGTACGGGCCCGCCAGCCCGCCGAGATTGCCGATCGAGTTGATCAAGCCGATCGCGACGGCCGCGGCGGATTTCGTCAGCAGCGACGATGGATACGTCCACAGCACGGGCAGGTACGCCTGCGCGGAAAATCCCGCCGCGCAGAAAAACAACACCATGAGCATGGGATGCCCGTTGGTGGCGACCGCTCCGGCCAGCCCCGCCGCGGTCACGAGCATCGGGCCCGCGACGAACCAGCGCCGATCGCGCGCGCGGCCGGCGAGGTGGCCGTTCACCAGGATGCCGAAGAATCCGCAGATGTACGGCAGCATCGTCACGAGTGTGCGACCGGTCACCGACAGCGAGGACCACGCATCGGTGATCGAGGGCAGGAAGAACGCGACGCTCTGGTTGCCGGCGATGACGAAGAAGCAAATCGCCACGAGCAGCAGCACCTGCGGATGCGCCAGCGCGCTCCACGTGTCGGCGCGACCCTCCGCCTGTTTCGTGGATCTTTCCCGCTCGATTTCCGCCGTGAGCCACTCGCGCCGCTCGGCCGCGAGCCAGCGCGCGTCGCGCGGCCAGTCGGTCAGGAAAAACAGCGTGACGACCCCGAGCACGATCGACGGCACGCCTTCCAGAATGAAGACCCAGCGCCAGCCGGCGAGCCCGCCCCAGGCGACGTTCTCCAGGATGATCCGCGAGAGCGGCAGCCCCAGCGCCTGCGACAGCGGTTGCGCGATGAGAAACCACGACTTCGCCCGCGAGCGGTCGCCAGGCGTGTACCAATGCGAGAGATACACGATGACGCCCGGGAAGAATCCCGCCTCCGCCGCGCCCAGCGCGAACCGCAACCAGTAGAACTGCGTCGTGGTCTGTACGAAGCCGAGCGCGGCCGCCACGAGGCCCCAGGTGATCATGATCCGGCCAATCCACAGCCGCGCGCTCCACCGCTCGACGATCAGCGTGCCCGGAATCTCCAGCAGCAGGTAGCCGGCGAAAAAAATTCCCGCGCCCAGCCCAATCACCTCGTCGGTGAACCCGAGCTCCCGCTGCATCCCGAGCTTGGCGATGCCGAGGTTCGTTCGATCGATGTACGCAAAGAAATAGGCCACCAGCAGGAACGGCACCAGCCGCCGCGTGACGGCGCGGCGCGTTTCTTCGCCCAGCGCGCTCAATGGATCGCCGGTTCCGGGGTCGCCGCCGTGCCGCTGAGAAAATCGAAGTCGCAGCCCTCGTGCGCCTGCGTCACCCGGTCGCTGTAGAGCGCCAGGTAGCCCCGACGATACTTTGCCTCCGGCCGCCGCCAGCCCGCGCGCCGCACCGCGAGTTCGGCCTCCGGCACGAGGAGGTCGAGTTTGCGCCCGGCGGCATCGAGCGAAATCCGATCGCCATCGCGCACCAGCGCCAGCGGGCCACCGACAAAGCTCTCCGGCGAGACGTGCAGCACGCACGTGCCGTACGCCGTGCCGCTCATCCGCGCATCGGAAATCCGCACCATGTCGCGCACGCCGCGCTGCAGCAGCTTCTTCGGCAGCGGCAGCATGCCCCACTCCGGCATGCCGGGGCCGCCGAGCGGACCGGCGTTCTGCAGCACGAGGACCGAAGTCTCGTCCACCGCGAGATCGTCGCGATCAATCCGCGCCGCGAGATCGTCGAAATCCTTGAAGACCACCGCCGGCCCCGTGTGCTGCAGCAGCCGCGGCGTCGCCGCCGCTGTCTTGATCACCGCGCCGTTCGGCGCGAGGCTGCCGAACAAGATCGCCGTGCCGCCGGTGGCCGCGAGCGCGCTGGCCCGCGGACGGATGACGTCGCGGTTCACGATCGCCGCGCCCGCGAGATTCTCGCCCAGCGTGCGGCCGTTCACGGTGGCGCATTCCAGCTGGAGCAGGTCACGCAGCTCCGCCATGAGCGCGCGCAATCCGCCGGCATAATAAAAATCCTCCATCAGGAATGCGCCGGAGGGACGGATGTTCGCCAGCACCGGAGTACGCTGCGCGATCCGATCGAACGCCGGCAACTCCAGCGTGAGCCCGCACCGCCGCGCCAGCGCGACGAGATGAATGATCGCGTTGGTCGAGCCGCCGATCGCCATGTCGACGGTGATCGCGTTTTCAAACGCGGCCGCGGTCATGATGTCGCGCGGCTTCACATCCTGCCACACCATCTCGACGATTCGCTCGCCGCAGTTGATCGCCATGCGGACGTGATTCGAATCGACCGCGGGAATCGATGACGCGCCGGGCAACGTCATCCCGAGCGCCTCGGTCAACGCGGTCATCGTCGCCGCCGTGCCCATCGTCATGCAGAATCCCGGCGAGCGCGCGATGGCGGCCTCCATGTCGTTCCACTCCTGCTCGGTGATCGTGCCGGCGCAGCGCTCGGTCCAGTACTTCAGCAGGTCCGTGCCGCTGCCGAGCGGCTGGCCGTTCCAGTTGCCACGCAGCATCGGGCCGGCGGGCAGGAAAATCGCCGGGAGGTTCATCGAGAGCGCGCCCATCAGCAGCGCCGGCGTCGTCTTGTCGCAGCCGCCCATCAGCACGGCACCATCGACGGGCAGTCCGCGCAGGATCTCCTCGGTCTCCATCGCAAGCAGGTTCCGAAACAGCATCGGGCTCGGCTTGAAGTACGTCTCGGTGATCGAGAGCGCCGGCACCTCCACCGGAAATCCGCCCGCCTGCCACACGCCACGCTTCACCGCCTCGGCGCGCTCGCGCAGGTGCGTGTGGCACGGGTTGATTTCGCTCCATGTGTTGACGATCGCGACCACCGGCTTGCCGATGAGGTCTTCGTGCCGGTGGCCGAGTTGCTTCATCCGCGACCGGTGGCTGAACCCGCGCAGCGTCGGCGGGCCAAACCAGCGCGCGCTGCGCAGATCCGTGGGGGTTTTCAGTCGCGTCATGGCAAGGGAAGGGGCGCCCGATTCCGACACGACCGGGGAAAGCCGGTCAATGAACAACGCCGCGGGGCGGCGTGCGAAAATTCACCCGTGGCAAAATCCGTGAATGTAGGGCGGGGTCTCCCGACCCCGCCGAACAGGAATCACAGCTCAGGGCGGCGGGGTCGGAAAGCCCGCCCCTGGAGTTTGGCCAATTGCGGCAGTCGCAGAGTGTAACGTAATACGTTACACTCTGCCTAGAGTTTGGGCAATTTCCGCGGCGGGGTCGGGAGACGCCGCCCTACAACCAGCCTCACCGACCGATCTCCTTCAGCACCGCCAGCAATCGATCCGGATAATCCGTCATCAAACCATCGGCACCGAGCGCGATCAGCCGTTTCATTTCCGTCGGATCGTTCACCGTCCAGTAATGCACCGCCAGGTTTCGCCGGTGCGCGGCCGACAGCAAATGCGGCGTGTCGAGTTGGAACCCCGCGGCCGCCACCGGAATCTGCAGCGCCTGATCGACCGTCGGCGCCAGCCAGTCCAGCCAGGCCCGGTTGTACAGGACGAACCGCCGCGTTCGTTCCATCGGCGACGCGGTAAACACGCGGCCGGCCGAGACGCGGCGGAACTCATCGAGCGTCGCGTCATCGAACGCGGCCACCATCGTCCGGGCCTCGCGGTCAAAGCGGCGGATCAGTTCCGTCAGCACCGCCGCCGCCTTCGCGCCGTTTGCCGCTCGATCCTTCAATTCGACCACCATCGGCATCTGCGGGAAAAGCGTGAAAACTTCCTCCAGCGTCGGAATCGGCACCGGCTGGTCGCGATACGGCCGCGCGCCGGCCTGATCCTTGAACCTGTATCCAAAGTTCCGTTGCTTCAGCTCGCCCACGGTGAAGTCGATCACGCGGCCCTGGCCGTCGCTCGTGCGGTCGATCGTTTCGTCGTGAATGACGACGAGCACCCCGTCCCGGGTCAGCCGCAGATCCATCTCGAGCACGTCGCAACCGAGCCCCGCGCTGTGGGCAAACGCGGCGAGCGTGTTCGACGGCCGCAAGCCCTGTCCGCCCGCGTGGGCAATCACCAGTGGCCGCTGCCCCGCGCGTGGCCGCCACGAATTTGGCTCCGGCACCACGCCGCGCGGCGGCAGCATCTGCAGGACGAGCCAAGCCGCCCCCAGCGCCGCCCCGCCGACGCCGGACCATTTCAGCATGCGTTTCATTCAAACGGGCACACGGGAACCTCGGACACTCCACCAGGCCCGCATCAGAATACAGAGAATTCTCACCCGCAGACCGAAGGGAGGCGGCGACTTCCGGGTGCCGTCCAGGCTTCGCCGCGAGCCCACGGCCCGCACGGCGGCGGGCCCTCCAATGAAAGCAAGCTGCCTGACTCGTTCGTCTTGCCCTTCGGGCCAGGCTTCGCCCCCGCCGCAAGCCGTGACCTGGGCAGCGTGGTCGGTCCGAAGAAACCACTCCCCGCGGCGAGGCAGGCAGCAAAAAGCCCGCGTCTCGCGACGCGGGCTCGTGAATTGCAGACTGCGCTTGGCCGTTACGGCAAATCGTACACTTCGATCAGCGCAACACCGCTGCTGCCACCGGCACCGAGGACCTGCGCCGTGTAGTTGCCGGGCGCGAGCGTGACGATGAGCGCCGAGTCGTTGTTCGCCATCCCGAACGCGCCGACCTGCGCCGATGCCAGCGTGATGGCGGCGGCGTCGACCGACGTGTTCCAGTTGGTGTTCTGGGCGATCGTCGTGCTGCCGCTGAGCAACAGCAGGGTCGGCTGCGCGAGCACGCCCGTAACGCCGAACGGCGTGAGGCCCGGGCCGACGCCGCGGACGAGCACCCGCTTGGACGAGCCTGGCGGAATAACGAAACCCGCGATGAGCGTGTTGTCGCCGGCGCCGGCGGCCGCGCGGGTCGCGATGTTCAGCAGCTTCTGACCGGGCGTCGCCGCCGACAGGTCGTAAACTTCGATCAGCGCCACACCCGCGGTGTTCGTCGTGCTGCTCACAATCGCAGTGTAGTTGCCGGGCGCGAGCGTCGTGAGAATCGCCGAGTCGGCGCCGGAAGCACCGAGCGCGAACGCGCCGGCTGCCGCACTGGCCGCGTCGATCGGCCCGCGGTTCGCGGCGATGCCGGCATTGACCGCGAGTGACGTGCTGCCACGGAACAACTCGAGCCGGGGCGAAGCGAGCACGCCGCTGACGTTGAACGGCGCCGTGCCGAGCGTCGGGCCGACCGCACGAATGAGAACCGGCTTGGATTCCTCGCCGGAGATGACGAAGCCCGCGATCGCCACCGCGTCGCCGGTGGCGACGCGTGCGCGCGACGAGATGTTCACCAGCCGCTGGCGCGCGAGCACCGCGTCCGACGCGCCGCTGAAGTTCGCGCTGATCGCGCCGCTCGAGGTGCCGGTGACCGTGCCCGTGCCGGGCGCGATGGTCTCGGAAACGACCGAGCGATTGGCCGTCACGCTGACCTGGCCGGTCGCCGAGACGGTGCCCACGCCGCCATCGGCCGTGGTGGCCGATTGCACGAGGACAAACGCCTGGCCGTTCGGACCGGCGATGGTGGAGACCGTCGTGGCGCCTGTCGCAGCGCCCGCCTGGTAGAAGCCCGCGACGCCCTGCGTTGCGCCGACATCGGCGGCCCGCGTGCCGGCCAACGTGGCGTTGGCCCCACCGGTGATCGATCCGTTGAGCGAACCGTCGGTGCCGATGTTGCCGATCACCGTGACCGCGGCGAGGGCGGCCGCGCGCGGCGGCTCACCGTCCGTCGCGGCGGCAGCCGAGGCGATCGCGCCCTGGGTGAACGCGAACTGGCCAGCGTCGTTCACGATGATGCTCGTGCTGACCACCGGCGCGGTCGCTCCCGGCAGGTAGCCGAGGAACACGCCGGTGTTATCGTCGCGGACATACAGCGCAAACGTGCCGAGGCCGTTCGCAAACGTGCCGAAGTAGAATCCGGCGTAGCTGCGGGTGAAGACCCGCAGGCCAACCGGCAGCGACGTCACGCTGCCGGCCGAATTCGTGATCACCACGTCATACACCGCGGCGTCGCCGGCCTGCACGCTGGTGAACGCCAGCGTCGGGTTCGTCGCCCCGCTGATGGCGACACCGTTCTTGCGCCACTGGAAGCCCGGCGACGGCGCGCCCGTTGCACTGACCGAGAGCACGGTCGAGGTGCCCACGAGCGCCGCGCGCGAAGCCGGTTGCGCGACGATGACGGGCGCGGCCGGACTCGATACGACGCTGACTTGGGCCAGCGAACTGATGACGAGCCCGACACTGTTCGAGACCACGACGTCGTAGTTGCCCGCGTCAGCCGCGGTGACCGCCGTAAGCGTCAGCGTGGAATTGGTCGCGCCCGCGATGGCCACGCCGTTCTTCCGCCACTGGTAA